>Ga0116184_10000156_pt1 | contig 83068 bp, 65 predicted proteins | sample AD_JPNNA5_MetaG_FD_89886 | JGI IMG/M metagenome (GOLD analysis project Ga0116184, IMG submission 89886) | Active sludge microbial communities of municipal wastewater-treating anaerobic digesters from Japan - AD_JPNNA5_MetaG | ecosystem: Engineered > Bioreactor > Anaerobic > Digestate | place... | reverse complement strand
GTCAGCCATCTTGGCGATGATTTTAAAAAGAGTGCTGATGAGAAGTTCAGGAAAGTGAACGAAGCATATGAAAAGATCAAAAAAGAACGTAATATTCCTTAGATTTTACAGATAATGAATCTGACATTAAATTACAACAATTAAATTTGCACACAAAAGAATCAAAATGGTCTTAAAGGATATTTTATCAATTTCCGGTGAATCCGGGTTATTCAGGTTTGTTGCCCAGGGCAAAAATGCTATTATTGTCGAGCATCTTGAGACAAAGAAAAGAAGCAGTGCATTTGCTTCAGCCAAAGTGAGTTCCCTGGATGAGATATCGGTATTCACTGAAAAGGAAGATATCTCCCTCTCAAGGGTATTTGATTTGATATTTGAAAAGCAGAATGGCGGACCGGCGGTGGATTTTAAATCAAATCCTGAAAATCTCAAGAAATGGTTCTCTGAGGTTCTTCCCGAATACGACAGGGAGAAAGTTTATGTCAGCGATATAAAGAAGATCGCTCACTGGTACAATATACTGCACGAACTTAAACTTCTGGTAAAAGAGGAACCTGAAAAGCCGGAAGAGAAAACCGAAACCGCTGTGGATGCTGCAGAGCAGACTGCTGAACAAAAGCCTGCACCAGCAAAAACCGGTAAAAAGAAATCAGCAGTGCCAAAGAAGAAGGAGAATCCTGCTGACAAATCCGAAACCCGGACCAGGAAGAAAAAATCAGATTCGGAAACTACTTGAAAATCATGAACTTTGGCGGGGCAGAGGTTATTTATGATTATTCAGGATCGGATATTATAATAATTCCTGTACCCTACGATGCCACAAGCACATGGATGAGAGGTGCTGAAAAGGGCCCTGACGCAATTATGGAGGCCTCGGTAAACCTCGAATTTTATGATATTGAGACACGCTCATCAGTCCATAAAAGAGGTATTCATACAATTCCTCCCGTGGCTGTGGGGAATTCTCCCGAAGAGCTTGTAAATGAAGTATATAAAAAAACTGATGAGATCCTTTCTGACGGTAAGTTCCCTGTTATAATTGGCGGTAATCACACAGTCAGTATCGGCTCAGTGAAAGCATTCTCAGATCATTACGATGATCTCACCGTCCTTCAGCTTGATGCACATGCAGATCTTAGACAGGAATATGAAGGTTCGCCTCTCAACCATGCCTGTGCAATGGCCAGGATTACGGAAATGGTTCCGTCTGTTCAGCTGGGGATCAGGAGTATGTCCGAGGATGAACTCCCGTTTGTGAGAGAGGACAGGATATTCTACTCGCATGATCTTTTTCACGATAAAACTCTTTATAAAAAGGCGCTGGATCTGCTGACCGGGAACGTTTATATAACAATCGATCTTGATGTTTTGGATCCTTCCATTATGCCCTCAACAGGTACGCCTGAACCGGGTGGACCGGCTTATTATGAGCTTATGCATTTCCTGAAGACCGTAGCAGGAGAAAGAAATGTTGTCGGTTTTGACGTTGTCGAGATGTGTCCTTCCCCAGTGAATAAGGCTCCGGATTTTGTCGCTGCGAAAATTATTTACCAGCTGTTGAGTTACGTTTTTGCATAGCTCAGTCTTCTTTTTTTGCCTTCTCCCATATAACATTCATCTCGTCAAGGCTCATGTCATGGAGAGAGATACCTTTGGTAATTGTCTCCCGCTCAAGATAATTGAATCTCTTAATAAATTTTCTGTTTGTTTTTTCAAGTGCAGCTTCAGGATCAATATCGTAGAGCCGGGCAGCATTGATAAGTGAAAACATCACATCTCCCAGTTCGGATTCGATCTTCTCCCTGTCATGATCAGCTATCTCCCTTTTAAGTTCAGATATCTCTTCAATGACCTTATCCCATATCTGTTCACGATTTTCCCAGTCAAAACCGACACCCCTGACTTTCTCCTGTATCCTGTTTGCCTTTATCATTGCAGGAAGGGAGGCAGGCACCCCGGATAACACCGGCTTATAGCCATTATCCTCATTTATTTTTAGCTTTTCCCAGTTTTCCTCAACTTCACTGGCCCCTGAAACTATTACATCACCGAAGACATGGGGATGCCTGTAAATAAGCTTTTCGTTGATCCCCTGAAGAATATCAAATATGGAGAATGTGCCCCGCTCTGACCCGATTTTTGCATAGAAGACAAGATGAAGCATCAGGTCTCCAAGCTCTTTTTTGATCTTTTCATCCTTATTTAAATAGATTGCTTCAGCCAGTTCATAAGTCTCTTCAATTGTAAGCTTGCGAAGTGATTCAAAGGTTTGTTTTTTATCCCAGGGACATGTGGCCCTGAGTTTATCCATAATTGTAAGCAGCCTCTCAAATTCTTTCGCACTGTTTTCCTTTTCATTCATAACATACGGAATTTTAAAACAAACGGTTAGGCAGGACTGTCCTGTTGATAGAATCAATTCTCAGAACGGAGCCAACACTGAGACTAAGTAATTCAGATATATTGGCACCATTTATCGATATCTCGAGAAGATCGAGGGAATTAAACCGCGCTAGCATATCTCCTACAGGCACATCACTGTATTTTTCAACAATATGATCGGTATGATTTTTATTACTCTGAATATATATCCGGTATTCCTTTTCTTCGAAAACCCTACGGAACAGCTCTTTTGTGATATTCGAGATTGCATTGCCGTATGAATCAATGAAAATTATACTTCCTGTTATAACATCTTTGTCGATAGTGGCTCTGAGTGGTATTCTTTCGTTTATTCTGCTGACTGATTTTCCGATCTCAGACAGCTTTTTTCCGGCGGCAATATCGGCAGCAGCTTTTGCAAACACATCAAGTTCATCGCTTCCCGGCTTATGGATTAATTTTACAGCTTCATCGGGCTCTGTATTAAGGATAAGGTTAAAAATGCCATTGTCAGTACCTATAAAGAAATGGCCTTTTGATCTGACTGCAAGATGATCCTGTCCCTTCATAGCTTCAGAATGAACACATATTATGTGTATTGAGCCCTCCGGATATTGTTCAAATGTATTCCTTATAACAAATGAAGCATGAAGGATGTCAAATGCAGGAATGCTGTTTGCGTTGTCAACTATTGCAGCCCCCGGACATAATGAACAGAGTTTCCCCTTAATGATCCCCTGATATATATCATCAGGTTTCCATTCGGTTGTAAGTGTGATTAATTTCATAGGGAAAAAACATAAGACAAAGATAATCTTCTAAAGAAAAATAAACTTACTTTGCAGTGCTCCTGCATACTTTTTTATTAACCATGCAGGAATAAGGTTAACAGACAGAAGGGATAAGTAAGTTAAACAGTTCCTGAATTAATGACGGAGATAGTAATTTTTCTTGAGGATATAGATCCTGTTGTCTTTTTAGGTACAAATAATTCCCTGCTTGATAAAATACAGAGTTTCTTTCCGAAGATCAAAATATTATCGAGGGGAAGTGAGATTAAATGTATTGGAGAAGAATCTGAGATTACACTGTTTGCCGAAAAGTTTAATGATCTGATTGAATATTACAGGAAGTACAACCGTCTGGAAGAGCAGGACATTGAGAAATATTTCTTCGATGCCGAGCACATGAAGTCGGCTGCGAAGGGTGAGTTTGAACAGGTCCTTGTTTTCGGTACAAGCGGTAAACCGGTCAGAGCCAGAACGGTCAACCAGCTTCAGCTTGTAAGCGATTACAAAAATAATGACCTTATAATTGCTGAAGGACCGGCCGGGACAGGGAAGACTTATACTTCCATAGCTTTGGCAGTCAGGGCTTTGAAGGAGAGAGAAGTTAAGAAGATCATCCTTACCCGCCCGGCAGTTGAAGCAGGTGAGCGACTTGGCTTCCTGCCGGGAGATATGAAAGAGAAGCTTGATCCATATCTTCAGCCCTTATACGATGCCCTTCATGATATGCTTCCATATAAAAAGCTTGAAACATGGCTTGAAGATGGGACAATTCAGATTGCTCCACTGGCTTTTATGAGAGGCCGGACGCTTGAGAACGCGTTCGTTATCCTTGATGAAGCCCAGAATGCAACTGTCAGCCAGTTGAAAATGTTCCTTACCCGAATGGGTGTCAGCTCAAAATTCATAATGACAGGCGATTCAACCCAGATTGACCTGCCAAGGAAGTCAGAATCCGGTTTAGTGCAGGCTATGAGGATCCTATCAGGAATTGAAGGTGTGTCTGTTATTAAATTCGATGAAAGGGATATAGTAAGACATAAGCTAGTAAAAAGAATAGTAAAGGCTTACGAAGACGAAGAGACAGGATCCTCCGGAGGATGATTAATATATTATCAGCACGAGAGACAAAAAACAAAATATTATGAAAGCATTAGTAAGTTCCGGTTTCAAATTCCCAGGTCAGAAAAGCCTTTATAAAGGAAAGGTCAGAGATGTTTACAACATAAACGACAAGTATCTTCTGATGGTTGTTACTGACAGAATCTCGGCATTTGATGTCGTACTGCCAAAGGGTATCCCATATAAAGGGCAGGTGCTGAACCAGATAGCTGCTAAGTTCCTGGATGCAACAAATGATATAGTTCCGAACTGGAAAATTGCCACTCCCGGTCCTTCAGTAACGATTGGGTACAAATGTGAGCCCTATCCTGTTGAGATGATTGTAAGGGCATATCTGACAGGCAGTGCCTGGAGAACTTACAAATCAGGGGCCAGGGCGATATGCGGTATCCCGATACCTGGCGGAATGAGGGAAAACCAGAAATTCGACAAACCAATTATCACTCCAACAACCAAAGCGCTCCAGGGACACCATGATGAAGATATATCACGCGATGAAATAGTTAGCAAGGGATTGATACCCGAAAAAGAGTATGACCAGATTGAAAAATACGCTATGGAAGTGTTTTTGAGAGGCTCCGAAATAGCTTCAGAACATGGACTTATACTCGTTGATACAAAATATGAATTTGGTAAATATGGTGATAAGATCTGCCTGATTGATGAGATAAACACACCCGATTCATCACGCTATTTCTATGCAGACGGTTATCAGGAAAGATTTGATAAAGGCGAGCCTCAGAGGCAATTATCGAAGGAGTTTGTAAGAGAATGGCTTATGGCTAACGGCTTTCAGGGGAAGGAAGGACAGAAAGTGCCTTTTATGACAGATGAATTTGTTGATGAAATATCAGGTAGGTATATTGAGTTATATGAAAAGATAACCGGCGAGAAATTCATAAAGACAGATATAAAGGATGTTGAAAAACGGATAGAAGAAAACTGTCTGAAATTCCTCGCCACATTATAAAATTCAGATTTAATGATTTCAAAACGCATTTTACACATTTCATTCGTTCTGAGTTTCTTTATTATATCAGTGCATATCTCAGATGCTCAGGTGGTTGTGGAAAGATCAAAAGACAAGGTGATCATTTCGGGAAGTACTTACTATATCCACCTGGTAAAAAAAGGCGAGACACCATATTCAATTTCCAGGGCTTATGGAATTACTATCGAGGAGCTTAACAGGGAGAATCCGCCAGCTGTTTACGGGATAAAAGAGGGTCAGACTTTAAGGATACCATACAGGGAAATATCAGATGTAAAACCGGTTGATAAAAAAACAGATACGAAACAGCGTGATGAAATCAGGTATATCTATCACAGGCTTCTGCCTGGTGAAACTGTTTATCATCTTTCAAAACTGTACGGGGTCTCTGAAAATGCAATAATTGAAAGCAATCCGGGAGTGGATATAACAAAGCTTCCGGTCAATGCTGAGATTGCAGTTCCCAGAAAAGAATTCATGACTGAGAAGCAGGAGTTTGCGATTCAGGATTCCAGGTATATCTTTCATAAAGTTGAAAAAGGGGAGTCATTGGCAACAATAGCAGATAAATACGGACTGACTGTAAGGCAACTGAGAAAGGAGAACAGGGATGTCAGGTTCCCCCAGGTTGGTGATTATCTCAGGATCCCGGCACCAAAGGTGCAAGAACCTGTTGCAATTCAGGTTACGGAACCGGAGCTAACTGTTGATACTGTACCTCAACAACCTTCTGATTCTGTTGTAGTTTTACCCAGACCCGCAGGCTATACTCCCGTCAGGGATCTTAAAGGCTCATTTGATGTGGCAGTTCTCTTACCCTTCTACACAAGGGATAATGCAAGGAGGTCATATATTGATTCCTCCAAAATCGTTAAAGGCAAACCTGTCTACAAGGTCGTCAAGCGGAATGACGACTGGATTTATCCAAAAAGCCTGGGATTTGTAGAGATGTACGAGGGTATCCTTATGGCAGCGGATACGCTCCGGAGCGTGGGCCTGGATATTAACCTTCATGTTTATGATATTAAGGATGACACCCTTGAATTATCAAGGCTGATTAAGCAGGGAGTGTTGTCGACAGCCGATCTAATAATAGGCCCTGTATACTCCTCAAACCTTAAACTGTTAACAGACTATACAAGGGAACTGAAGATACCGGTTGTCTCTCCCGTACCGATCCTGAATGAAAAAGCACTGGAAAATAACCCCGGGCTTTTCATGTCTGTTGCTTCCCTCCGTGTTTCCCAGGATATCCTGGTGAGAAAAGCTGGTGAATACTTCGATAGTAATATAGTTTTCATTCATACCGATACCACCGGGATCAATCGTGACATAATAAAATTCAGGGAAGCTATTCTGAATGAACTTGCTTCAAGGTTGCCGCCAGAAGAAATACGCTTTAAGGAATTATTATTCTACAGCAGATCAGTATTCTCTAATGATTCAATTAACAGACTGGGCCACGCCCTTTCTGAAACCAGGAATAACGTGGTAATTATAGCATCTGAAGAGCCGCCAGTGATAGGCGAAACACTTATGGACCTGCATTCATTATCCAAAAAATTCAAAATAACCGTCTTTGGTTACCCTGTTATGAGAAGTCTGGGCCTTGAAAACCTTGATCCAAAATATCTGTTTGACCTTGACCTTTTAGTCTTTTCACCATATTGGATAGATTATTCCAGAGATGATGTTAAACAGTTCAACTACGATTTCCTGCGTAAATTCTATACACAGCCTTCTGAGACCAGCTATGCATGGTTAGGATATGATGTAATGTACTATTTCCTGAGCGGACTGGCTATTTTCGGCAACGAATTTATAATACACCCCGAAATACACAATCCCGACCTTTTACATACTGAATTTGATTTCAGGCGTAAAAGCATGAAGGATGGATTCGAAAATATTAAACTGTTTCCTGTACGATTTACCAGAAATTATGAGGTTAAACTGGACCCCGCAGAGGATCCTCAGTACCAGTGATCCCTGGTAAAAAGGACAAGGAAAGCCTATTGTTAATAAAAATTAACAATCGGGAATATTTTTTGATTTATTATTGTCTATTAGATGTATAGAAATGAAGGAATCGTACAGGCAGGCTGACGAGAACGAACTGGTCCAGACTTCATTGAAAGGTGATAAGTTGGCGTTCGAAGAGATCGTGAGCCGTTACCGGAAGCTTGTAGCACGTACCGTAAAAGGGATGCTTGGCGATTCAGTGTTTGCGGAAGATATAGGGCAGGAAGTATTTATTAAATTGTACTATTCGCTGCCGGAATTCAGGGGTGAGGCAAAATTATCAACTTATATCCAGAAGATTGCAGTGAACCTTACACTGAACGAGATTAAAAGAAGAAAACGTTTCTTTTCAATGTTCTCCCAGAAAGGGAACAACGAAATGTATGAATATGAAATTGCTGATCATGAAGCTGCTGAAAAGAGAGAAGCAACGGAATTGGTTAACAAAGCTTTGATGGGACTTGACCCGAAATTTAGAGTAATAGTGGTAATGAGAATGTTACAAGGCTACTCGACAAAGGAAACAGCAGATATACTCAAGCTGCCGCTGGGAACAGTACTATCAAGATTATCAAGAGCACAGGAACAGCTTAAAGAGATTTTACAAACAATTTGAATTATGAACCCCACAGAGATCAAAAAACTTATCATCGCATCGGCTGCTGAAGAAGCAGATCCTCATGAAACCCCGGGAAAACTCGAGGATGAAGGTGTCTCTTTTGATTTCAGCAGTGATTTTACCGATAAGGTCATCTCCAGAATTTTTACGGAAAAACTTACCGTGATCCGTGATATTGATTTTGGAAGGAGCCTTAGTACAGTTTTTTACCGGATAGCTTTAACGGGTGTTGCAGCTATTGTAATATTGCTGTTGTCAATATTTCTTTCAGAAGGTTCAATCTCCTTTAACTCATTCCTTGGAATGGGAAACACATATGATGAATCCGTACTATATCTTTTAACAGGCATATAATAAATAAAAGTAAATGAAAGCAAAACCGGTTATCCTGGTCATTATAACCCTTGTGATAGGCTTTATAATTGGAATGCTTACATCGGCCCAGATAAGACTTCACAGGATGAGACCGGTGCGTTTATATTTTCCCAGAGAAGAATTCCGTGAAGGATTCTACCGGACCATCCAGGCTGACGAGAAACAAAAGATCCAGCTTGAAAAGATCCTTAATAAGTACGATGAACTTAATAATAATCTGCTTACCAACTACAGAAAAGGATTTGAACAGAATGTAAAGGATATGCAAAAAGACCTGGAATCATTACTCACAAAAGAACAACAGGATAAACTAAAGGAAATAGATAAACGCCGTGAAGAGATGTTCCGGGAAGCCAGAAAGAATTTTGGCAATGATTCCCTTACCAGAGGCAGATTCGATCGGATGAGAGACCCGAATATGGGACCACCTCCGGGAAGAAGACCATACACCGGCGACAGACCTGACGGAGACAGCAGACAATACCAGGATGGAAGACCAATGCCATCGCGCAGAGGATATTTCCCTGCCAACGATAGCTTAACTGCTGACTCTATCCAAAAGTAAATAACAGGTAATCAAGTAAAATAGGCAGATCGTCAGGATTTACACCTGAAGATATAAGTAAGGATTTATCATCCGAAAAGATAGTCATGAATTTTTCTTTTGTTACCTCACCCGATATTATTGACCTCCTGTAAAGATCCACGGCTTCTTTCTTATTTCCCTGGCATAGGGCAAGATGCCCCATACTGATAAGATCGTTTGCCGTCAGCTTGCCAGACGATAACCTGTCGTAGTACTTCTGTGAGTCTCCAAAACGGCCCAGTGCAAGGTAACAATATGCAATAGGCCTGAGAATATTGAGATTCCCCGGATCGTTATATTCAATTTTGAAATAATATTTAAGTGCTTCATTGTAATCTTTAAGGTCAAGGTAACAATGGGCAGTCATAATAGTCGTATGTAGATTATCCGGCTCCATTTTACCTGCCTGAAGATATTGTTCGAGTGCTTCCTCATTTTTACCCATCCTTCGCAGGCAAAGAGCTATTTTCTTTATGGTCCAGGGCTTCCTGTCTATAAGCTCGGCTCTTTTGTAATACTTAAGCGCCTCCTCATAATCTGTGTTCTGCTGATAGCAATACCCGATCTTCTCATTCAGTTGTGCATCGTCAGGTTTCTCATCAGCCTGCCTGAGATAGAGTGAAAGCGCATCATCGTAAAAATTCTTACTGAAAAAATAATCTGCCAGTCCTGCTTCAACCTCGGCAGCATTGCAGGTCAGCCTGAAAAATTCGGAATTATAGATATCCAGCCTGCCGGAGAAGATATCCTCAAATTCTTTCCTGTAAGGAGATAGCTTATAGAATCTGTAAATATCCTGGAGATATTGAGTCACATTTATCCGGAATCGTCTGTTGGGATCAGTCATTGATTCATCATCCCCAAGTTGCTGCAGACCTTCCAGTTCCATCCGGAATACCTTCAGCATCATCGTCTTCTGAGCATCAGGAAGATACTTGAGATTGAGGATCAGTGAGTATTTATCAGAATTGCAGATGAAAGGAGTTCTGTACATCGCTTCCGCAAGCTCATTTGTACCCTGACCGAGTATCTCATCTCTGAATATTTCATTTACTACTTCATGATCCGGATGAAATGGCATGAACCAGTTCGGGAAGTCCCTGAAGAAATCGAAGTGCTTGAGATTGGCGAAAGCCGACATATAAACATCAGCTCCCTCCATCTGCAATTTTGTCAGTTCTTCCATCGTCCTGAAAATCTCCTCTGAACCGCTGAACATTTCTGACCAATCCGGATTTCTCTCCTCAGATTTATCTTTGGGAAGGATATTATCCAGATCAAGCTTATCTTCAAGCCTGGGTTTCAGTTTCGCCACCTGAGGCAATATTTCGTCATGCAGTTTCCTGCTGAGATTCTCAGTTTCACGCGACCTTATCGTTTGAAGAACGATTATCCTGCAATGCTCACGGAATATAGCTGATTGTGCCAGATCTTTTACTGCCGAGCTTATTTCCGGATACAGAAGTACCCTTCCGTTATAATAATGCAGATTCAGTATCAGTCCGGAAAGGGCTCTCTCCATAACCTGTTCCTGCCCTGATTTATATATTCTTATCAGGTTCAAGAGCTTTACCGATTGCCATGTCCGGAGTGAACTTAGAGTAATCGCAGTTGTAAAAATACTGGCTTCATACCACCTGAATTTAACGGAATTAAGAAATATATTTATAAGACTTTCCTCCGCTTCTCCATAATAATCGGTAAGCCAGAGATGGTTAAAGATATTTCTGATCAGTAGTTTATGCTTTTTCGAGATCTCAGATTCCGGATCAGGATTTATTTCATTACTGAATTTCAGCCATTCATCCAGGTCCGATTTGAACATCAGGTCATCGACACTTTCAATTATTGATTTCCCTGTAAGCTTTTGTTCTTTTTCAGTCTGTTGTTTTACCCAATAGGTAGTCCATCCGGAATAATGTGACAATATGTCCTGTCTTACTCTGTCTGATAGCTCAAGTATCGATTGGATAAGTTTGGTGTAGATTTTACCGCGTTCAGGGTCATTTATCCCTTCAATCGTGTATGCGAGCATATTCCGGTATGTCATCACCAGATTATCATATTGATCACGGAATTCTCCCGATGATGCCCTGGTAATCATATCAGACAATATATCAAGGCTTTGCTTGACCTTTTTCTCGGAAACAAGGGAGCAAAGCTGTTTGTGCTGCAATATGACCTTTTTAATATCCATCTGTCCTTTCTAATGACAAAGAAATTTGCAGAATGTTGCTTAAAACCTGTTAAAAGCATATAAGCAATAATCAGGCCGTCAGCGTTAATCTGACATTTTGCTTGATCCGGGAGTATTTAAACCCTCAAACCACGATTTTGTGTGTTTATTGGATAATTCCTCAGAAGAGATAGCCAACACTCAGGTAGGCTTTTATTTTGCTGAAATACTTCTCCTGTTCATAAATCCCATGCATTACACCGGCCTTTATAGGTCCAATTATCGACATATATCCTATTTCAGCACCATAACCGTAAATAAGCGAATATCCCTTTTCCCTTCCGGCTTCCTGTATTGCAAATATATTGCCCTTCAGACTGAGATGAACATCCTTGAAAAACTCCCAGTCCATCTCTGTACCAAGGCCGGCAAATGCTTTTACCGGTATCTGATTGGGATGGAAACCCGTTACCGGAACAGACCTTTTGTTAAGTGATACCTGTCCCCCAAGAAGAAAAAAATTGTTTTGTGCCAGGACTGAATCACAATCGGTGATATATAGTGCATCACCTCTGAATGAGAACGTAAAGTTATTTACTTTTGTAAGATACTGCCTGTAATTCGCCCTTAGTGTATAGTACCTGTCGAAGGAGAAAGGTCCGGCATCGTCTTTACTATATGATTTTCTTGTTGAGCCGGTCTTTATGTGTCCTTTAATCAGGTCAGAAGCTCCGGCAGAAATATCCAGAATTACTCCCTTATCGGGGAAATGTTGTTTATCGAGGCTGTTAACACTGTAATTATATGTAAGTGTAACATTATCATAGGAATAGTTTTTAATAAATGACTCCGAAACATATTTTGGAATCAGATATTGGTTATCGAAGCTGAATGAGAGGTTCATCATCTGGTTAAGCCCAAGTGTCCTGTTGATACTCAGTCCGGTTGAAAAATTACGGCTTAATATATCGCCTGTTTCTGATCCGATATCCAACCTGGGCATTAACGTATTATCAGCATAGAAATCTATTGAGAATCCCATTTTTTCGTTTCTGTTTATATACTGACGGAAAGAATTTCTGATCCTGTAATACTGGGCCAGATAATAGTCAAGGTCTATTACTGAGGCCTTCGTCGGAAAGTTCTTTGCTGACAGAGACAGCAAGACACCTGACCCGAGAGCATTATCGTAATGGACAGATCCGTAAAGTATAAATTTGGGTCTCTCCATGCAATCTATAATAAGGATAAGAGAGTCATTTCGAGGTTCAATTCTATATTTGACTTTTTCGAACCATGCTTTCCCGTACAGCAGGTCCATCCCTTCAGATAGTTTAAATTTATCCACTTTCTCACCTGTCCTGATATTAAGAATCCCAATAATCTCACTGTCGGGTATGATATTGTTGCCTGTTATGTCTATCCTGTCGAATGAGTAATACTGTTTATTGAGGATTCCTTCAAGAGGCTTCTGGATCCCGTATTTATCAAGCGAATCAGCAAGTTTTATTAATTTATCCTTAAAAGGCAGCGCAGCCTTATATCCTCTGTTAAAAAGTGAATCTGCTGCATTGAAATCCAGCGAAGAAATCCCTTTTAATTTCGGTGAAATAAGGTAGTCGACAAGGCCCTTGTTCTCTTCGAAATCTTCAATGCTTCTCGACATGACGATCTGTTTCACTATACCTGTCAGGTCCCCAAGCTCTTCTTCAGTGGCTGGATGAAATGCAGTGTACGAGCCAATGATAATATCTGCTCCCATCTCTTTAACTTCAAGAGCCGGGAAATTCCTTAAAAACCCTCCATCGGATAATATTGCTGTGTCTATTCTGAGCGGCGAGAAAAGTGAAGGTATGGCAGAGCTGGCTCTCATAGCATCGGGAAGATAACCTTTCCTCAGAACTACCTGTTTGACAGTCAGGAGGTCAGTAGCCACGCATGCAAAGGGTATCGGCAGTTTCGAGAAATCGCTGATATCGGCAGCAGGCCATCCGTAAAAGCTAAGGTAATTCTCTATCTGCTGCCCTGATATCATTCCGGAAGGAAGTTTCAATTTCTCAAATGATACCGGGAGTGATATTATGCTGTTGTTGAAATGTTTCTTTTCAGGGTAGATGATTCTGTTCTGGGGTACTTTATTTGACAAAATCAGGTCCCAGTTCACTGCCTTGCATATTTTGAGCAGACTGTCGGCACTGTATCCAAGAGCATAAAATCCTCCGATAATACTCCCCATGCTCGTCCCTGTTATATAATCCGGTCTTAATCCGGCTTCCTCCATTACTTTCAGAACTCCTATGTGCGCTATTCCCAGTGCACTACCTCCGCTTAATACAAGTCCGAGGCTGGGCCTTCTTTCAGGGACCTGAGCTGAACTTCCAAATGAAACCGCAAATAAAAGGCAGATAAGCAGGATGTTTTTATAACACATATTCACAACAGGCAGTTTTAACAGCAAGATACTAAATTTCCTTATTTTTACGATGTGAAAAACGATCCGGAGTCAAAAGCTAAGTGGCTGCCTACTACAAAACAGGAAATAGATGATCTGGAATGGGATCATCCGGATGTTATAATATTCAGCGGTGATGCATACGTCGATCACCCGTCATTCGGGCCTGCTGTAATAGGCCGTGTGATTGAGGATGAAGGATTCCGGGTTGCAATTGTCCCACAGCCTAACTGGAAAGACGATCTGCGGGATTTCAGGAAACTCGGACGGCCGAACTATTTTTTTGGTGTTACTGCCGGAAACATGGATTCAATGGTGAATCATTACACGGCAGCCCGTCGTTTGCGTTCAGATGATGCATATACACCAGGCGGAAAAGCTGGTTTCAGACCTGATTATCCCACAATAGTATACACCAAGATCCTGAAAAGGCTTTTCCCTGATGTGCCCGTAGTGATAGGGGGTATAGAAGCTTCCATGCGCCGGCTGACTCATTATGATTACTGGAAAGACAGGCTGGAGCCTTCAATACTTGAAGGCAGTGGGGCCGATATGCTTGTTTACGGAATGGGAGAGCAGCCTGTAAGGGAAATAATCAGGTTACTGAAAAAGGGAGTTCCTTTCAGATCACTTAGAACCATACCTCAGACATCAGTGATGATTTCTAAAAATGATCCTTTACCGGTTCAGAATAAATGGAAGGATATTGTTCTGAATTCCCATGAACAGTGTCTTTCAGACAAGAAGCTCTTTGCTTCAAATTTCCTGGTATTTGAAAAAGAATCAAATAAAGCTGATGCAGCCAGGCTGATCGAACAGACAGGAGAGTTTATGACTTTAGTAAATCCTCCGTTTGCTCTCATGTCAGAGGCCGGTGTTGACCGTTCATTTGATCTGCCCTATACATATATGCCTCATCCGAGGTACAGAAAAAAGGGTCCGATTCCTGCTTACGAAATGATAAAGTTCTCTGTAAATATTCACAGGGGATGTTTCGGAGGCTGCAGCTTTTGTGCTATAGCTGCCCACCAGGGAAAACTGATCTTGAGGAGATCGGAAAAATCGATCCTCAGTGAGATTGAAAAGATCACCCAAATGCCTGATTTTAAAGGTTATCTTACTGATCTTGGCGGCCCGTCAGCAAATATGTACGGTATGAAGGGAAAGGATACAAAGATTTGTGCCAGGTGTTCAAGACCGTCATGCATCTGGCCATCAGTTTGTCATAACCTAGATACAAGCCACAGGGAACTGACGGATCTGTATAAGAAAGTGAGCAGATTGCCAGGTATAAAGAAAGCGTTTATCGGAAGCGGTATCAGATACGATCTCTTATTGAATGGGTGGAACAGAAATGCCGGCAGGGGAGAATCTGAGTATTTTGAAGAACTAATAAAAGACCATATATCAGGCAGGCTCAAAGTTGCACCGGAACATACAAGCAGACATGTCATTAACCTTATGAGAAAAGTTCCATTTGAGCTTTTCCGTGAGTTAAAAAAACAGTTTGACAGGATCACAGCTAAAGAGGGATTGAATTATGAAATCGTACCCTATTTCATTTCCTCGCATCCGGGTTGCACTGAAAAGGACATGAAGGAACTTGCCGCTGAAGTGAAGTCACTTGGTATACGGCCGGAACAGGTCCAGGATTTCACTCCAACACCAATGACCCTTTCAACCCTTATGTACTACACAGGCTTTGATCCATATACTGGCAGGAAAGTATATGTAGCTAGGAGACCTGAAGAAAAAAAGCGGCAAAAGCAGTATTTTTTCTGGTATAATAAAAAGAATACCTGATAATCCGGTAATCATACCTGAAAAGCAATCCGGGATCATCAATACTTATTGGATTCTTTCCTTATCTTTTAACAACAATAAATCCGCTGGTTGAAAAGCCTGATTCCGATCGTATAACATAGAAATATGTATCACCTGGCAGAGGGTGACCTTTGTCATCCAGACCATACCAGCTGTTATCGTAGTCGTCATTTCTATAAACAAGCATTCCTCTCCGGTCAAAAATGACAATTTGCGTCTGTCCCAGCGATTCAATACCTTCCAGTATAAAATAATCGTTCTTCCCGTCCATATCAGGGATGATAAGCGTTGGTATGACCAAATCGTTAACTGTGATGACAATATAATCTTCTGCGGGCGGGCAAACTCTGTTATCGACCCTCCACATAAAGACATTCTCGCCTAAAGCCAGTTTCTCTATAAAGGTTTTCGCCTCATTCTCATCTGAGAAAGTTCCGGAACCGGATATTATTGACCATTTGCCTGATGAGTATTGATCCGGATAATTTGCGTCTAATTGTGAATCGAACTTATATTTAAGAACCTGGTCCGGCCCGGCTTGCGCTTCGGGAACAGGGAAAACCTCGACATGAACAGGTTTTATACCATAGCACCCGAGTGATGTAGTTCCCTTAATATACCATGTTCCTGCGGTTGCCTGTGACGGAGTGTTATATGGGATCGTTGCCTGGGGATCTTTCCAGTATGTGAAGATCAGACCTTCTGTTGATCCCATTGTTACGGATGGATTAGTAAGGTTTACTGTTTCAGGTGAGCATACCGGTTCAGGATTTGTGATCTTTATTACAGGGGTTGTTGAGGGTTGCGGATCAATGACAACATCAGAAGACCTTACTGACGTACACCCGACTGAATTAGTCACGGTGAAATTATAAGTTCCGGGTAATAGCTCGCTGAGTGTGATACTTGTACCTGATCCTGTAAGACTGATTCCGTCAGGGTAGCGGAATAATATCCAGGTCCCCTGGGGAGGCAGATTCGTGAGTATTAGCGTTCCAGTCGGAACAATACAGGTGGGCTGTGTTATTGTTCCCGCAACAGGAGCTGAGGGTGTTACCGGTTGGACTGTAATTATAATATTTTCGGAGGCAAGGGAAGTACAGCCACTGGAATTAGTTACGGTATAATTATAACTACCAGGGCTAAGGCCTGTAATTGTGGTAGTAATACCTGTTCCGCTTGTTTTTACAGTTCCAGGATATCGGGTAAGAGTCCAGCTTCCCGTTGCCGGCAGTCCGCTGAGCATAACATTTCCTGTCGCAATGGTGCATGATGGTTGTATTATTCCACTAACCAGAGGAACTGATGGTGTGGGAGGCTGCTGCTCGATGACAACCTCAGATGAGAAGGCACTTGTACATCCCTCGTTACTGGTCACATTAAATTTATAAGTACCTGACGTTATAACTGATACAGTCGTACTGATACCTGTTCCTGTTACAACTGATCCATCCGGATAACGGAATAAGGTCCATAATCCGGAAGATGGCAGTCCTGTCAATACAACCTGCCCTGTCGATTTAATGCATGTCGGCTGGGTTATTGTTTCTATTACAGGGGCAGGAGGTGTCGTGGCTCCCTGGAGAATTACAATATCATCCGAAGTGGGTGACGTACAGCCTGTTGTATTTGATACAGTGAATTTATATGTTCCGGGATCAAGTCCGGTGATAGTGGTGCCTGTTCCTGTTCCGGTTGTTACAACCATATCAGGATAGCGCGTCAATATCCATTCTCCGGATTCGGGCAATCCGTTCAACACAACACTCCCGGTTGATGGTTCGCAGTCAGGCTGTGTAATTATCCCGATAAGAGGAGCTATGGGTACCTGAGGGCTTTTATCGATTGTTATCTCATCTGAAGGAGAAGAGGAACATCCTTTATCATTTGTTACAATATATCTGTAGATACCGGTCTGAAGGCCTGTAATTAACACTGTTTTGCCTTTCCCGGGTGTTATTACTCCATCGGGTAGGCGTGTCAGGGTCCATGTTCCCGGTTCCGGCAGTCCCGACAGTAGTACAGAGCCTGTGTGCTCTTCACAGGTCGGTTGTGTTACTGACTCAATTTTTGGAGGAGAAGGAGGAACGCATTGTATCTTTATCATGTAGTCTTCCACCTCTCCATTCCCTGCTGATCCAGAGCTGCCATAAGCAGGTTTAACGGTAGCACTGGGGCCTAATCGGAAGCGTGCGAATGCTGGTTTTGAGATTATTGCATTCTCAGGCACGGTTACTGTAATATTATGTACCCCTGTAGATCTTAATGAGTTTTTGTGAACATACTCATCGTTATCCAGGAAGTCGCCGTCGCCGTTCCAATCAATCCAGATGTTAAGATAAGCAAGTCCGGTTACTTTTACCTGGATGACAGCTTTCTTCCCCTGAATCATTTCCGGGAAGGTGACACCATCTTCATCGTCAATGCCGTACAGATCATCTGCATCTGCTTCTTCTGATGGCTGATCAGCTGGCTCAGCATCAACAAGCGATCCGAGACAGACTTTTGTATTTATTGTATGATCGGCAGAACCGTAACTTCGGGGGGCATCACCGTAATCTCTCGGAACATCACTTGCTGCAGTAACAGGTGATAATTGTATGCTAAATATCATTTCACCGGGAAGGTTGTCAGTATTACCGGTATAAACATTTGTAAATGCGATGAATTGGCAGAGAATGAATGATATGACAAGAAATTGTATTTTCATCAAAATACTTATCGCTGATCCTTAGCACAGATAACTCCCCAAATGCCAACAAGTTAGTCAAATTTTCCTAAATTTCAAAGAATTTAGGGGAAGTTAGCTCTTGGATGAGACAGGAAGAAATGTGGTAACTTAGGCATTTTGCGCTTCTGAGGCGGTTTTATCTGATCATCATTCAAAAGTGATTTTGACGAAAGGGGTTATATATTACATTAAAAAAACCGGGACAGATTGCCCCGGCTCATAACCATATTTTTCCTGAACCTTATTAATTCTATTCGTATTCTTTAAGTATGTTTCTCACATCATCAGGAGCAACGCGTCCATAGGTTTTGTCACCAACCATCACTACCGGAGCCAGTCCGCAGGCGCCAACGCATCTGAGGCTTGAAAGGGAGAATTTGCCGTCTTTAGTTGTCTGTCCAACCTGCAGCCCAAGCTCTTTTTTGAATTCGTCCAGAACCTTCTCGGCACCTCTGACATAGCAGGCTGTCCCCATGCAGATACTTATCGGGTGCTTTCCTTTAGGGGTCATTGTGAAGAATGAATAGAAAGTAATGACACCGTATATTTTAGCAACTGGGATTACCAGTTCCTGTGATACAACTTCCTGTATTTCAGCAGGAAGATATCCGAAATGTTCCTGGCATTTGTGAAGAACATTTATAAGCTCCTGCGGATCATTATTGAAAGATGCACATATCTCCTTAATCTTATTTACATCTTCCTGTCTTAATTCAATTTTAATACTTGACATGATTTTAGGATATTATGTTGGATCAAATAATTACTTACTGTTTTACAATGATTTTCTTCTTCTTGTCGAAATACTTTGTATGAAGCAGATGGTGAGCCTTTTCCGAGTTGGGTTTTCCAAGGAACTCCTCATACAGTTTGATTATGAACGGATTCTCGTGTGATTTCCTGAGAGGTTTATTTTTATCTTCTTTATAGATCGCTGCAGCCCTTGCCTTCAGGATCTCTGAATCGCCATGGTGAAGAGGTTGCCCACCACCTCCGATGCAGCCTCCCGGACAAGCCATTACTTCAATAGCATGGAACTGCGATTTCCCGGATCGTACATCGTTAAGCAGCTTCCTGGCATTTCCGAGTCCGTGTGCTATGCCTATATTAAGAGGTAATCCGTCGAAATCGATTGTTGCTGATCTGACGCCTTCAAATCCCCTGAGTTCGGTAAAATCGAGCCTGCTGAGCTTCTTGCCTGTATAAACCTCATAAGCAGTGCGTACAGCAGCTTCAATAACTCCCCCTGTAGCTCCGAAAATAACACCGGCACCTGTCGATTCACCCAATGGAGAGTCGAACTGACCTTCCTCAAGATTATTAAGGTCGATATTGGCCTGTTTGATAAAGGCTGCAAGCTCTCTTGTTGAGATAGAGAAATCAACATCCCGGTTATTGTCAACAGAAAATTCCTCTCTCTGGCATTCATATTTCTTAGCAAGGCAGGGCATTATTGAGACCACAACAAGATCCTTACGCGATATCCCTATCTTATCTGCAAAATATGTCTTAGCCACAGCTCCGAACATCTGCTGGGGTGATTTTGCTGTCGAAGGAACATCCTTCAGATCCGGAAAATACTCCTCAAAAAAGTTAACCCAGCCGGGGCAGCAGGAGGTTAGTATCGGCAGTCTGGCTGTCTTATCACCATTAAGGTGTCTTGTAAGGCGGTCGAGCAGCTCAGTACCCTCTTCCATTATTGTAAGATCGGCAGCAAAGTCAGTATCAAAAACATAATCAAAGCCAAGTGCTCTCAATGCTGTAACCATTTTCCCGGTAACGAGTGTTCCGGGTTCCATACCGAATAGTTCGCCAAGGGCTGCTCTGACAGCAGGTGCTGTCTGAACGATAACTGTTTTTGCAGGATCAGCAAGAGCCCTGAGGACTTCGGGTGTATGATCCACTTCAGTAAGGGCGCCGGTGGGGCATACCGCAACGCATTGTCCGCAATACGTACATGTTGAATGTTCAAGGTTTTGCTCGAACGCAGGTGCCACAGCTGCCATGAATCCCCTGTTAACAGCGGAGAGAGCTCCGACTGTCTGAACTGTATTGCACATCATTTCACAGCGGCGGCACATAATGCATTTGTCAAGATCCCTGATTATCGAGGGAGATGTATCTTTCCTGTAAGTTGACATTGCTGCGATTTCCTGTCCGGGTATCTCTCTAATGCCAAGCTGATGTGCCATGGCCTGCAGTTCGCAGTTACCCGATTTCGCACATATAAGACAATCCTTCGGATGATCTGAAAGTATGAACTCCATGACTGTCCGGCGGGCATTTAGAACCCTTGTAGTGTGAGTCTTTACTACCATTCCTTCCTCGCATTTGGTAACGCAGGAGGGTGCCAGATTGCGTCTGCCCTGGACCTCTACAACGCATATCCTGCAACCGGCAGGCTTATTCTCAATATTGAGATCATGAAGCTCCATCCAGCAGAGTACGGGTATATCGATACCCAGTTTTCTGGCAGCTTTATTTATCGTGGTACCTTTTGGTACTTCAACTGTTTTATTATCTATTGTAACTTTGATAGTTTCCATTTCCGACACTTCTTAAAATTACTGAATGATGATTGCATCAAATTTGCATTTCTCCATGCATGCTCCGCATTTAATACAGATTGAAGGGTTGATGAAATGCGGTTCTTTACGTTCTCCTGTTATGGCACCAACCGGGCACACTCTTGCACAGGCGGTACATCCGACACAATTTGCTGCAATTATGAAGTACTCCATCAGATCCTTGCATTTTCCGGCCGGACATTTTTTTACAGTCACGTGAGCTTCATACTCGTCCCTGAAATTTTCGAGTGTCGAGAGTACAGGATTTGGCGAGCTCTGGCCAAGACCGCACAGAGATGTATCTTTGATGACATAAGACATATTTTTAAGCCTGTCGAGATCAGCCAGCGTACCCTTGCCCTTTGTTATATGTTCGAGAAGTTCATGGAGTCGTTTATTCCCGATACGGCATGGAGAACATTTCCCGCACGATTCTTCAACAGTGAATTCCAGGAAGAATTTAGCCACTGACACCATGCAGTCATCTTCGTCCATCACTATAAGTCCTCCCGATCCCATCATGGAACCTGCTGCAGTGAGATTATCGAAATCAATCGGAGTGTCAAGATGCTTTTCTGTGAGGCAGCCACCCGACGGACCACCTGTCTGAGCAGCTTTGAATTTCTTTCCTTTTCTGATCCCTCCGCCAATCTCAAAAATCACTTCCCTGAGAGTGGTTCCCATAGGGACCTCGATAAGGCCAACATTATTTATCTTGCCTGCAAGAGCAAAAACTTTGGTTCCTTTGGATTTTTCTGTTCCCGTAGCTGAAAACCACGATGCACCTTTAAGGATGATAGGGGATATGCAGGCGAAAGTCTCAACGTTATTGACATTTGTAGGTTTCCCCATAAAACCTGATTCGGCAGGGAAGGGAGGCTTAACAGTAGGCTCACCTCGCATACCCTCCATTGAGTGTATCAGAGCTGTTTCTTCTCCGCATACGAAAGCTCCGGCACCGTACCTGATATCGATGTCGAAATCAAATCCAGTTCCCATTATATCTTTTCCGAGAAGACCATACTCCCTGGCCTGACTGATTGCTGTTTTCAGACGGGCAACAGCAAGGGGGTATTCAGCACGTATATATATAAGCCCTTTGTGAGCTTCAATACTGTATCCGCAGATCGCCATTGCTTCGAGGATAGCATGAGGATCACCTTCAAGGACGGACCTGTCCATGAATGCACCCGGGTCACCTTCATCGGCATTGCATACGACAAACTTTTCATCTGACTTGTTTTTGTATGCTATTTCCCATTTGAGCCCTGTGGGAAATCCGCCACCGCCCCTCCCGCGAAGTCCGGAATCCTTGATAATTTTTATAACTTCGAGTGGTTTCATTTCAGTCAGCACCTTACCCAATGCCTCATAGGCATCATGGGCAATAGCTTCTTCAATGTTTTCCGGATCAATGATACCGCAGTTTCGGAGGACTATCCTGAGCTGTTTCTTATAAACTGAGAGTTCTTTTTCAGCTGATTTTGTTTTCCCGGAAGGATCTTTGTATAAGAGCCTTTCGACCTTGTTCCCCTTCATAATATGCTCACTCACAATCTCTCTTGCATCATCAGGAGTGACTTTTACGTACATCACGTCACCCGGGACTATTTTTACAACAGGTCCGAGATTACATAGTCCAAAGCAACCGCTACGAACCACTTTAATATCGTTCTCGAGAGCATTGGCTTCAAGCTCAAGTTTAAGATTGTCTGCAAGCGCTTCACTCTGTTTGTCTGAGCAGGATGTTCCTCCGCAGATCAATATCTGCATTTTTTCTCTTGCCATGGTTTTTCTCAAAAGTGTTATTTATTCAATTTTACGGTAATTGGCAGGAAGTATCCCGTCGACATATTCACCGTTCTTAATGTAGTTTTCGATTATATCGTCAGCTTTGAGTTTATCGACATTACCGAAAACGACCGGATCCTTTCCCGGAAGTGTGACTTCCAGTGTTGGTTCGGCATGACTGTAACCCATGTCACCTGTACTTATAACAGATGCATGAATGTTCCTCTTTTCGAGTTCCAGACGGAGAAAATCATAGATCTCCCTGGCCCCGGATGCCAGTCCGCTTGTCCCCATATGTACCCTGACACGAATTTTTTCTTTCGAATACATTCTTTCGCGGACTTCATCTTTGATCTTTCTAAGATCTGCTGGTGATTTTACTTTCTTCATATATACTTGATTTACAAGAATATAATTGATTATATACAATTCTAATGTTAAAATTCCGATACAAAAATAATAAATTATCTGTTATTAAAATAACAATGTTAATAAATTAACAGTATTTTATAACGATTCTAATTAAGGGCTGATTTTATGATATTTATCAGGTTTTTGTTATTCAATGAACATAAAATGCGATTAACATTTAAATATCTCACTACTCACCTCTCACCACTCACCGCTTTGATCTGCGCCGATCTGCGTAATCTGCGGGAAAATGTGTTTTTATTTCCCGCAGATCCCGCAAATTTTCGCAGAAATAAATGAAATTTCACCTCTCACTACTTCATTTCCCCATCCTGAATTCCGATCCTTTTCTCCATTTTGGAAAAAAATCCGAATTTGCTATTTCATATCCAACCCTGAAAGCCAGGGCGGCATCTTCCACGATACCTTCGAAATTGAAAGATTCAGGATCATAATTATCTGCCGGCCGGTGATACTTATTCTCTATATAATCTTTTATCTGCAGCGCTGCCCATTCCTTGCCGTATTCGCGGCTGTCATTGCTCCCCTTGCAATATAAGGAGGGTATTCCTTTCTGAACAAATGAGAACTGATCAGACCGGAAGTACATTCCCGTATGTGAATCAGGGTCACCCGCTACATATCTTCCCTGACCTTCTGCAGCAATCCTGACAATACTGTCCAGATCCGACTGTCCATAACCTGTTATTGTAACATCTTTCATCCTGCCTATGGGAAGCAGTCCGTCGTTATTTATACAAGTCACAGTATTCTTAAGCGGAACGATCGGGTGGCTGGTATAATAAGCCGAACCAAGAAGCCCCTGTTCCTCGGCAGTCGGGAAAAGCAGAATTATGCTTCTTTCCGGTCTCTTCTTCAGTGAAGCAAAGGCTTTTCCAATAGCCAGCTCCCAGGCCATCGAAGTTCCGTTGTCCACTGCACCGTTATAGATTGAATCGCCTTGTTCTTTTTCTCCTATACCAAAATGATCCCAGTGTGCCGTGTAAACAACAGCTTCATCAGCTTTTGCCGAACCACGGAGAATTCCTGCAACATTATTTGATTTGTTAAACCTGATACTATTCCTGATATTCAATGAGATCTTCATATCGAGAGGAAATCCTGAAAACTCTTTCTTACAGGCTTCCATCCTGAGCTTCTGAACATCATACCCTGATTCGTTGAAAAGCTTTGCTGCAGCATCTGCCGAAAACCAGCCTGTAAACTGGCACATTGATGCATTAGAGTCAGCACTCTCAAGGTAGAACCTTGATGTTATCGAACTCTTTCGCGGGATAGTATAAGGATAACCGGCTCCTTCGGTTTCATGAATGATAATAACCCCCTGTGCTCCCTGTCGGGCAGCTTCCTCGTATTTGTAGGTCCATCTTCCGTAATATGTCATCTCCCTGCCCTTGAAAAGATCAGTATTTCCTGTATATAATCCCGGATCATTGACAAATACCACGACTGTTTTTCCTTTAATATCAAGACCTTCATAATCATTCCAGCCATATTCAGGAGCAACGATCCCGAAACCTGCAAAGATCATCTCAGAATCCTCAATTCTGTTCTCCTTCTTTAACCGAGGCGATATTATTGCAGCATCATCCGGAGCATTCAGTTTAAATATTTTACTGGATTTTTTTACAGTGACCTCATTTATTGATGATAAAATTTCAACCATAGGTACACCCTGGAAATAACTTTCGCCGAAAGCAGGCTCAAATCCAAGTGATTTTAACTGGTCTTCAAGGTAATTTATGGTTATTGTCTCTCCCTCAGTAAAAGGCTGCCTTCCCATGAACTTGTCTGACCCTATCTCGGATACCTGGCCGGCAAGGTAGCTGGTGCTTATATTCTCAATAGCTTTATTAATATCTGTCTTGCTGGTCTTACATGCTGTAAAACAGACAGTCAGACATAAAATAGATATGATTTTCTTCATCCTGAACAGCATTAATTTTATGCTCCAATATACAAAAAGCATTTTGTTAAAAATGCCTATTTTTACGGGCTGAGTTAAATTTCTAAAGCATTTTTATGAGAAAATCACCATTGTCCGTTTCAGTTTTACTTCTACTATTCTGCTATACATTTTCACAAAACTTGCTTATGGCACAAATGCCGGCAATGGGTACGAAGAAAGTACAGGTTGCAGGATGGGTGGATGATATGAATTGCCTTATAACTAAACTGGATGATGAGGCCAAGCCAGTAACATGGAAAGTGAATTTGCGTTCAGGCAGGGAAACCATCATTCCTCAAGTCAAAACGGATGTGGAGTTGTTAACAGAATCTCTTCCTGAAGGAGTTACTCTGGAACCTGAAGATGCTGTCAGTCCGGATAATAAAAGCGTAGTTCTTATACGAAAAGACGGGCTTTTCTATTTTCTGAAAGGCGATAAAACTCTCAGGAAACTTAGTGACAATGGCAACGCAGTCAACGTACGATACTCTCCTGATTGCAGTAAAATTGCTTATACAAGGGACAAAGATCTATATGTTTACGATTTGGCTGCCCTTAAGGAGACAAGGCTGACAACAGATGCCTCTGACAGGATATACAATGGCTACGCTTCCTGGGTCTATATGGAGGAGATACTTGGCCGGCCAAGTAAATATTGTGCTTTCTGGTGGTCGCCCGACAGCAGAAAAATAGCATATCTGAGAACCGATGAGAGTGATGTTCCTGTTTTTACTCTTAACCGCCTTGATCTGTCCGACGATATTCACGGACAGCTTGAACAGGTGCCTTACCCGAAAGCAGGGGATCCTAATCCAAAAGTTAAAATGGGAGTAGCTGATGTAAGTGACGCTAAAACCACATGGATCAAAACAGATTATTCAATTGATCAATATATTGCCTGGCCATTCTGGACACCAGACAGCAGAAAGCTTGCAATACAGGTACTGGACCGCGATCAGACTGACCTGAGGATAGTATTGGCTGATCCGGTGACAGGAGATTTTGACCAGATCTACCGGGAGACTTACCACACATGGGTTGAATTCCACGAGGATATTTATGTAATGAAGAACAACACGGGATTTATCGTAAGAAATTCTGTTTCGGGATGGGAGAACCTTTATTATTACGGCTGGGATGGTAATCTTATTTCGAGGATCACAAATGTTGATTTCAGGATAACATCGATAAAAAGAGTTGATGAAAACTCCGGGACCGTTTTTTTCTATGCGACGGGTCCTGAATCGACTGACCAGCATCTATATCGTGTACAGCTTGACGGAGGGGATATGTTCCAGATAACAAAAGACCCCGGGACCCACGATGTAAGTATTTCACCTTCAGGACTATATTTTCTGGACACCTGGAGTAATGTTACAAGTCCCGGCTCAATTATTGCCTGCGACAGGAAAGGAAAAGCTGCCAGGGTGATTTACAGCTTTGAGAAAGAAGGTACTGGTAAAGCATTGCCGAAGTCGGAACTTTTTAAGGTTATGACTTCAGACGGTCTTTTCAGTATGCCTGTAATGATAACCTATCCTGTGAATTTTGATCACTCGCATAAGTACCCGGTTATTTTCGATATCTATGGCGGTCCAGACAGAAAGAATGTTGAAAACAAGTGGCAGGGCGACTCTCCCTCATGGTATTCGTCGGAAGGGATAGTTATAATTCAGGCTGATCACAGAGGTTCCGGACATTTCGGAAGGAGAGGGCTGGATTACATGTACAGGTCGCTTGGCAAGTGGGAGATACTGGATTACGGGGATGTTGTTGAATGGCTTAGGAAAAAGTCATTCATCGACAGTAACAGGATAGGCATAACCGGAAGCTCTTATGGAGGTTATATGACCTGCCTGGCTCTTACTAAAGGAGCCGGGTACTGGACTCACGGTTTTGCTGGCTCATCAGTAACCGATTTCAGGCTTTACGACAGTGTGTATACCGAAAGATATATGGATACTCCCCGGGAGAATAAAGCTGGTTATGATAATGGTTCAGCAATTACTTTTGCAGGTAACCTTAAGGGTAAATTATACCTTAATCATGGTGATATAGATGACAATGTGCACTTGCAGAACAGTTTATGGCTGATCTCTAAATTGCAGGAAGAGGGCAAAACATTTCAGTTCATGATCTACCCCGGAGGCAGGCATGGATGGCGGGGAGCTAAAAGACTTCACAGCACAATCGAAGAGTATAAATTCTGGCTGACAAATTTTTTCAGTGAGTAGTATTATCAAAAATTACAGCTTGAATTGTTTCTTCAACAAAATTCCCATTAAATGCTTTTGTTTATTAACTTCAAAGCTCATTTTTTTTAAAATCTCATTTCTAATTCTAACAGATAAAAGATGATAATTGGCATTTTAAGCGAAACAGGCAATGAGAAGAGAGTAGCTATGCTCCCTGGAGAAGTTGCCACACTCAGGAAGCTGGGGGTAGAAATATTTGTTGAAAATAACGCTGGTGTAAAAGCTTTTGCTTCAGACAAAGACTACCAGGCGGCAGGTGCTTCAGTTTCATCAAGAAAAGATCTTATACTTAAATGCGGAATGCTTCTTTCCGTGAATCTCATCCCTGAAACGGATCTGGGAATGTGTAAAAACGGACAGGTTCTCTGTTCAGTTCTTAACCCGGCTGAAAATAGTAAATGGCTGGAACTGGCACGGCAGAAAGGGCTGACAGTATTGGGTCTTGACCTGATCCCCAGAATAACAAGGGCTCAGGCAATGGATATTCTGTCTTCAATGGGTACAGTGTCTGGTTACAGAGCTGTCCTTCATGCTGCTTCGCTACTGCCAAGATTCTTTCCAATGTTTATGTCGGCAGCAGGAACCATAAAACCAGCACATGTCCTGATCCTGGGAGCAGGCGTGGCAGGTCTGCAGGCCGTAGCTATTGCAAGAAAGCTTGGAGCCGTTGTTGAAGTTTTCGATGTCCGTTCAGCTGTAAAAGATGAAGTAAAGAGTCTGGGTGCCAAATTTATTGAAGTGGAGGGGGCTAAGGAGGATGCTGCTGCCGGCGGATATGCTGTTGAACAGTCGGATGAATACAAAGCCAAACAACAACAGCTTATCCAGACAAGGGCAAAAGCCGCCGATGTGATAATCGCAACTGCCCAGATACCTGGAAGGAAGGCACCTGTTCTGATTTTAAAAGAGACTGTTTATTCAATGAAACCCGGATCGGTTATCATTGACCTTGCTGCATCAACAGGAGGTAACTGTGAACTGACAGAGAATGGCAAGACTGTTTTAGTTAATGGGGTATCAATAGTCGGGAAATCCGATTATCCGACAGATATGCCTGCAGATGCAAGCAGGATGTTCGGAAATAATCTGATTAACCTTCTTAAGATCATGATCGGTAAAGAAGGAGACCTCAAACTTGACATGGATGATGAGATCATAAAGGGAACGACGGCAGTTCATTTAAATGAGTACGTCAGTCAGAGAGTTAAACAAATACTTAATATCAAATAAAACATATCATGGAAAATATTCTTGGATTTTTCTTGCAGTACAGGGAGGCAATATTTATTGTGATACTGTCTATCTTTCTGGGTATTGAGGTCATAAGTCATGTGCCGGCAATACTTCACACTCCGCTTATGTCCGGGGCTAATGCGATCCACGGCGTAGTGATAATCGGAGCCATAATAGTAATGGGGCATGCAGCTTCAGCAGGATCAATGATCCTCGGATTTGTTGCCGTTGTTCTGGGAACACTTAATGTTGTGGGGGGCTTTGTCGTTACTGACAGGATGCTGGAAATGTTCAAAAAGAAGGAACGCTAGTCAGGCAAATTATTAAAAGATTAACATAAACAATAATATGTCACACTTTACTTACGGGATACCAATACTCGAGATAACATATATAGTAGCGTCAGTGCTTTTTATTCTTGGTCTCAAAATGCTCAGCCATCCTCTTACAGCAAGAAGAGGAAATATTCTTGCTGCGTTTGGAATGGGTTTCGCAATAATTGCAACAATTGCATTTCACAAAAAAGACGGTGAACCTATCGGTAATATCCCCTGGATACTGCTGGCAATAATTATAGGAACAGTTATAGGGTGGTTCATAGCCAGGCGGGTTAAAATGACAGCAATGCCGCAGCTCGTTTCCTTCTTCAATGGTATGGGAGGTGCAGCAGCTGCACTTATATCAATGATGGAATTCCCTCATATAAGGCCCGAATTCATCGCTGAACATGGCATGGCTAACGGACACGTTCTGGCAATCCTGCTCGGACTTGTAATCGGGACCATATCCTGGGCTGGAAGTATGATAGCTTTCGGTAAGCTTGACGGAAAGATAGGTGATATGAGGATCAAAGCAATGAGATATGTGAACATGATAATGATGGCCATTATCGTTGGTTTAGTAATCTTCATCATGACCCGAAATGTCACAAACAGCTCGGAATTATCGGCTTTTGTCTACATATTATTTTCGATATCACTTGTTTACGGTGTCTTATTTGTGATGCCCATAGGGGGTGCCGATATGCCTGTTGTCATATCCCTGTTAAATTCATTTACCGGTGTGGCTGCGGCAATGGGAGGGTTCCTTTATAATAACCAGGCCATGCTGACAGGAGGGATACTTGTTGGTTCAGCTGGTACAATCCTTACTGTACTTATGTGTAAGGCTATGAACAGATCACTGATTAATGTTATAGCCGGAGTTTTTGGTGGAGGAGGAAAACAGGGAGCTGAGGTGACGGGGACCATAAAGGAGATAACTCTTTCTGATGCAGCAGTTCTGCTAAGCTATTCAAAAAAGGTCGTCATAGTGCCCGGATATGGACTGGCAGTTGCCCAGGCTCAGCATTCATGTCATGAACTTGATAAGCTTCTTACCGAAAAAGGTGTTGAAGTGAGGTATGCTATCCATCCTGTAGCAGGAAGGATGCCGGGACATATGAATGTATTGCTTGCTGAAGCCGATGTACCTTATGAAATGCTCGTCGAAAGCGAGGAGATAAATCCTGATATGCCGTCCACTGACGTAGTAGTAGTGATCGGAGCTAATGACGTTGTTAATCCCGCAGCTGAAGATGATCCTTCAAGTCCTATCTACGGGATGCCGATCGTCAAAGTCAGGGACGCAAAGAATATCATCGTAATGAAACGAGGCATGGGTAAAGGATACGCGGCTATTGAGAACCTGCTATTCTTTCACGATAAGACCAGAATGCTGTTCGGAGATGCAAAAACTAGTCTTCAGAATCTGATTAATGAAGTTAAGAACTTATAACTGAAGTCTTCCTCGGATCTTCCATTATTGGATTTTATTCACATTTTGCTTATTTTGTAATAAAATCATAGGTGATGGACCGACTTCAGAAGCTGGATGCACTAAGATCTTTAATTAGCAGAAGAGGTATTGATTTCCTTGTAATTCCTTCAACCGGACCGAATTTCAGTGACCAGGTCCCGGATCATTGGAAAATAATAGAATGGCTTACAGGTTTCACTGGTTCTAATGCCGTTGTTGTAGTAAGCCGGTCTTTTGCAGGATTATGGACTGATTCCAGGTACTATCTTCAGGCGGGAAAACAATTAACCGGGTCAGGTTTTGATCTGATGTTCCCGGGCATTCTTCAATCACCTGATTATACCGACTGGCTTGCGGATAACTGCAATAATGGTGATGCTATTGGCTTCGATGGAAGGATCTTATCGATTTCTGACTTCAGGAAGATAAATAATAAACTGAAAAGCAGATCAGTGAATTATTTAACTGATTGTGATCTTATCTCAGGTATCTGGACTGATCGTCCTGAAATGGCCGGAGCGGCAGCATGGGACCACCCGGTAAGGTTTTCAGGAAAGGATAGGAGCAGTAAATTGTCAGAGGTGCGGGAACAGATGAGGAAAAGATCAATTGATCAGCACCTTCTTACATCTCCAGAAGATATAATGTGGCTACTGAATATAAGGGGCTATGATCTGGAATTCACTCCCGTATTTCTGTCATATTTTCTCATCAGCGAAGGATCTGCAGTGTTGTTTGCAGGAATTGAAAAAATAAGACCGGAATTACTGCATGAATTTTCCGGACTTAAGATCCAGGTAAAGGAATATAACAGCGTAACAGGAGCTTTATCTTCACTGAAAGAAGGATCCTCACTATTGGTTTCTCCTGATACCACTTCTGTAACTCTTTACAATTCAATCCCTGAGTCAGTAAGAATAATTGAGGATGTCAGTATCCCCTGCAGGATGAAAGCAGTAAAGAACCAGGTGGAGATTAAGAATACTGAAGATGTGATGGTAAAGGATGGAGTTGCTCTGACAAAATTCTTTTTCTGGTTGGAAAACAATATCGGAAATCCTGGAATGACAGAGATCTCTGTCGCTTCAAAGCTACAGGAATTCAGGGAGAGTCAGATTGATTATCTTGGCCCTTCGTTCAAGACGATTTCTGCATTTAATGAGAATTCTGCTTTTCCTCATTATGAGACCGGGACAGGTTTCTCCGCAACGTTTGAGGGAAACGGGATACTTCTGATCGACTCCGGCGGCCAATATACTGGTGGTACAACTGATATTACAAGAACAATAGTTATTGGCACACCTACAGTAAAGCAGAGAAGGGATTTTACACTTGTTTTGAAGGGACATATAGCCCTGGCTTGTGCTAAATTTCCTGCAGGTACAAAGGGATACCAGCTTGATCTTCTTGCAAGGAAGACTTTATGGGAGAATGGGATCAATTATGGTCATGGTACGGGCCACGGAGTAGGCTTTTGCCTGAATGTGCATGAAGGGCCTCAGAGTATAAGTCCTGCTGCAAATAAAACAATTATTGAGGCCGGGATGATTCTGTCGAACGAACCTGCAGTATACAGGGAGGGGGAGTATGGTATCAGAACCGAAAACCTGATGATATGCTATGAGGATGAGGAAACTGAATTTGGCCAATTTCTGAAATTCGATACATTATCCTTATGTTATATTGATAAGAACCTTCTTGACAAAACCCTTCTTTCAGATCAGGAAGTTGCCTGGCTGAACAGATATCATGAGGAGCTTTTTAGTAAGATAGCTCCGTTTCTTACCGTGGAAGAAAAAGACTGGCTCAGGCTAAAGACTAATTCTGTCTGATTACATCAACCATCCTGGTTACATCAATTACAGGAAATTCCGTGATCCTGAGTTTTGCGTTTCCGTAGGGAACAAGCTGAATAACCTCAGGGTAATCTTCCGGATTAACCGGACTGACAGGGGGCAGATCTGCTGAGTTATTTCTTTGCGTCCAGCCCGGAATCCTGACACCCCTTGTTTTAATTATTACAGGAGCATCATTTTCCCAGGTAATATATTTGCCGGAATCAGCTGACCATACCATATCTCCTTTATCAGCAAAGGGTAATCGTGCTACAGGATTTTCAATAACATCGAACCCTCTTAACAATTTAGTATTATCGATCATCAGGCCGTAGTTCCAGGGACTCAAAGGTCTTATTTCCCAATCTACACTGCCCATATAACCGAAGTTATCATAGTTTATCTTTACCCTTTTGTACTCTTTATCTATCCTGAGAGAGAAATAGAGCGGGCCTCTCCTTACTGAAACTGAATTATTAAATCTTCTTTCAAATTTCAGTTTCATTGGCAGTGTAAAAGAAACCTGATCGCCGTTGTGCCAATTTTCGTACAGTCTGACTGTTTCCCCTGGTTTACCTGCAAGTGTTTTTCCGCGGAAGGTGAAGATGACTGAATCAGCCCAGCCTGGTACCCGCAGGTAAAGCGGGAATTTTACGCTCTCAGGTGTCTCTATGACAAGTTTGATGTTTCCCCTGAAAGGATACTCCGTTTCTTCTCTTATTGTTACTGTGGTTCCTTTCCCGACTTTTGCCTTAACAGTTGACGGACTATAAGAAACAGCAGTCAGTCCGTTATCATTTGTGGCCATCCACAGGTTTGCGGTGAATTTCGGCCATCCCTGGTGCATGTTTGCAAGACAGCAGGCAAAATTCGGCATAAGTCCGTAAATATTCGAGTAATCCCCGTTTGAGGTCCATGCTCTCTTATCTCCGGTCACAAGCACCTGGTTTGATTGCTGATCATACTGGTGTGCCCACATATCGGCTGTTGTGGTTCCGGGTAAAGCATTGAATGTCAGTAGTTCCAGCCTGTCTGCCAGCCTGTTGTCACCGAAAATTGCATATAGTTCTTCAAGAGAAAACATATACTCAACAACGGAACACAGTTCTGTTCCGCGGTCAGGACTTTTGCCTGAGAGATGTTCGTCTCCTGAGAATCTCCCGCCTGCCTGTCCATGATTTCTGTCATATTTTTCAATGCCGGCAAAAACTGCTTTTTTATATCTTTCATCACCAGACTGCTGATACCATAGACCCGGGTATTTTATTGCCATGGCATTATTTACAACATGTGCGGTTAATCCGGCTTCTTTCCAGTCAAGCGGTATCTTTTTATCAGCCACAGCAGCGGAGTCCCAGGGGAATTTTTCATAATAGCTTGTCCAGTCAGAACTGTTTTTCTGGATTGATTCAATAGTTTCGGGTATCCATGGTTCATGTGTTTCACGGAAAAGCCAGTATCCGGTAACAGCGTTCTCCATTGCCCTGACTCCCCTCCAGTCCTTATCTGGCCAGTCGGGAGGAGTATCATGTATATACCTGAAATATTTCTTCAGGATATCGAGTGCACGATTGTCTGACGTGGCTTCATAGTATTGCATAAGTACCTTGTTTGATACAGCGAGCGGCCAGCGGTCAGTGTTCTTCAGGGGGCCATACCATCCGGAATCTCTGCTGCTGACAAGGATTGGCTCTATCCAGGTTTTAACTTTTTCCTTAAGTCGCTCATCATCAAGGGTGTATGCCAGGGGAATAAGGCCATCAAGATAATAGGGACCCCGTTCCCATGACTCACCGGTGCCATTTTTCCAGGCTGAATTTGTAAGATCAGGCCAGAATTCATCAAGGTGGCCTGTCAGACCATCAGCCTGAGCCTGAAGCTGATCCTTAAGCCAGCCTTCAGGTTTAATTGATCCAAGAGGCAGTTTTATATAGGCATTCTGCTTCAATGGAGCGATATTCCCTTTGTAATGCATATTATCCTTCTGTCTGGTGCAACTGTAAAAAACCAGGGTAACAATAAATAAGAATGAAAAATATTTTGTTTTCATGATGATCAGATTTTAGTAATGAAATTTACACAAATATTTTAATTACTCTGACTTTCCCGCAGTCCCGATAACTATCGGAATCGCAGATTAGCGCAGATAATACAAGTGCCTAAAGTACTTCGAGTGCCTAAAGTGCCTGGAGTTAATTAAGAACTCTCCATCCTGCACCCTGCATCCTGCACCCTGCACCCTGCATCCTGCACCCTGCACCCTGCACCCTGCACCCTGCACCCTGCACCCTGCACCACATCAATCACTACCTGCTCCATATCAAATCTTCCCACGGTTTCCTGAGAGCGGGATCGACACTCTTATTTATATCAACAGCTTCGATCAATTGAAGCATATCGAACCATGCGGTTCCTGCAGAGGGCATCTGCAGGATAACGTTCAATTTTGGCTGCAGATCTTCCTCAGGATAGGGAATTGTAACAGATGTTACAAATTCCTGCCAGTCAGGGGACAGTTCGAACTTCCTGTTACCATACCCTCCGAGCGAGATCTCAAAATAGCGGGGATGAATGGAAGCAGTATCTTTAATAAGACCTTGTTCCGGATCTGTTTTAGCCCTTATGGAGATATAATATGTCCTTCCAGCCATGACTTTTACCGGGAAGAACCTTAGTCTTATGGTACCATTCTCTTTTGGAGTGACCAGGCGGATGGAATGATTTCCCTCAAAATGCTCCCTTGAATCAAGGAAATAAGTAGCACCTCTGTCGCCGCCATTCCGTGCATAACATGAAGCAGGTACTCCCGGGCTGGAAACATCTTCAAATCCTGGATCTTTAATAAGGTTATCCTTCCATCTGAACAGGGTATCCCTTTTAGGTTTTATATTTATAAGGTATGCCTGCGAGCCGAATGAAGCCAGATGATCAGCGAATAAACCTGAGCTTACAGTTACATTCCTGTTCTCAAACAGGACCTTTGCTCTCCCCGATATTGAAGAGTTTATAGCAAAATCTGTTCTGACCGGAACATTGGTCTTATTAACGGCAATTATTAGCAGATGACCGTCATGGACAGCTGACCTTACAGACACATTCTCTGATCCTGACCTTACAGGTATTGTTTCCTCCTCAGATAAAAGCCAGGGAGTCAATTCAGCTATTTCAACCGCCATCATTCCGCATTCAGCCCATGTTCCGGCAGATTTCGGGAATAAATTCAAACCCTGCCTCACAAAATACTGAATACCTGAAGCTCCTTTTATTACCGACTGGTAAGTCATTGAGCGTATCTCCTGCCGTGTTGGTTCGCGGCTCCACAGCTCTCCGCCGCCAAATGCCTGGGGCACTATCCATACCGGTTTCTTCCCCGAGAACTCCTGGACAAGGGTACCGGCTACATTCCCGGTATATGTTACCGGCATATCAGGTACGGGGTATGGATCAGCCATAACTATATCCATTGAGTTTGCATACTTCCTTGATGAAAGGAAAGGAGCCATAAAAACGATTGAGACCGGATGCCAGGGATCCATAGCTTTGATGAGATTGTAGATTGTTGCCAGAGAATCGGGAGTTATGCCATATCCATTGGGCTCATCGGCAATATACCAGGCAAGAAGAGCGGGATGATCCTTAAATGCATTTATCTCGTATTCAAGTAATTGTTTTTTTTCTGAGTCAGTGATGCCTTCTATAACCGAATTCACTCCGCCTCCTCCGGAGACAGAAAGGAGATTATAATGAACCTTCATTCCCAGCTCTGCACAGCGATCCATGTATGCTTTCCTTTCATAAAAAGACTCCGGCAATATTTTCTGATATGGAGATATAGTATTGAATCCTTTTACAACTTCTTCTTCGGGTAATAATGGATGTACAGGTGAGTAGCAGTAGAAACCGAACGGAAAGAATGGCCTTTTATTCACGATCAGACCTCCGGTCAGCCGGTCGGTTTTCACTTCATTTGACTTATAATTAAGTATTGTAAGATTACAGGTTGTTATGAATTTTCCTGCTGAAAGAGGGGATTTGATTTCAGTGGTCACTTCATAATCTGCCGGAACGAGATTAAGTGTGAAAGGAATTCTAATCGTCTTTTTTGAAGGAATACCTTTCCATACTGCAAGAGTATCACTGCCAATTCTTAAGACTGCTGTGATATGACTAAAGTGAAGCTTTGCAGGAACATGCAACAGTATCTCCGCATTGTTCTCGAAAGAGTAAAAGCTTAATCTGGAGTTAGAAGTAAACGATGTCGAATCAACTGGCTGGCTGTATATTACAGAAATATCTATTACTGTTATCAGAACAAGCAGGCAAAAAGTTCTTCTTATCATTAAATAAATGTTCGCGTAAGACAATCATATATTTTTTGTTCCGGATTAAATGCAGACCGGTGTTGTTTTTTAAACATTCATCCCGCGAGATTGTATCTTTATTTAAAAACCACTCTCAGGGTTACTGTATCGTCGGCTTTCTGACCATTTTTCACGGCAGGCAACCAGGAAGGGCCCTCTTTGATCAGCCTGATCGCTTCATCTGAGAATTCATCCCCGGGAGTATTAATAATATTTATACTTTCGATAGTCCCTGTGCTCAGAACCTGAAAGCTGATGACCACTACTGCATTTTCCATTGATTCAGTTACAGCAGGTCTTCTTATATTTTCTTTGATATATTTTGTATAATTTTCCTGTCCATCAGCCGGTTGAGACGGCGCATCAGGTAATGGTTCAACAGCATCTGTCTCATTCCTGACAGGCGCAGCTGTCATATTCCTTGAGGTTGAATACCCGCTTGTCAAAATAGCGTCTGTCATCTTCACGGCAGAGTCGGATCCTTGTGCCGCAGCGCCGGAATTGTTTAAGAAAGCTTCTGCTTCCCTGGCTTCAGCAACCAATGCAGACTCTTGTGATTGTACATCTGTGATTGACACGTCAGATCTCTGTGCCTGAATTAATTGGTTCATTGCAATCTGCTGGTTGCCTGTTTCTGGTATATTCTGCTCAGTATCAGGTTGAATAGTTTCATCAGTGATAGCGGAATCCGTTCCTTGTGCAGGTTTAAATGCTTCGATATTTTGAGCCGGGATAAACAGATCAGCCAGGCGGGCTTGCGACCGGCTTCTCAGGATAAGTACAGTAACTGATCCAAGTACCAGGATGGCAGCTATTGAGGCCGCTATGCGGTAATAAAGTATTTTTTGTTTTGGTCTGACTCTCTCCCTGATTTTTTTCTTAAGGTGTTCAAGATCTTTAACAGCTTCCTTTTGAGAGATCCCTGAATAACCATCAGTAGCTTCATCGGAAAAGGGATCCCGCAGCAGCCTTCTCTGAAAAGAATTCTCTTCTCTTTGTGACATTTCTCCTCTTACATACCTTCCAACCTCGGAGAGATATCCTTTTTTGTTGTTATTCGTCTCTTTCATCTTTCTCCTCAATACAAATTTTCAGGTTTCTTTTACCATTCTGCAGATTGCTTTTCACTTTTTTTTCATCAATACCAAGATCCTCCGCAATTTCTCTATAGCATCTGTTTTCGTAATAGAAGCGCTTAATGCATTCTTTCTGCTCGCCATTCAGTCTTTCAATGCAATCAGCCAGCAGGTTATCTGTTTCCTGCTGCTCGTTGTCTAAAGGATGCACATAATGTTCATTTTCCACAATTCCTGTTGTAAGCATCCATTCCCTCAGCTTTTCATCTTCACTTTTCATTGACCTGAGTTGCATCAGGCAATAATTCTTTGTTACAACATGCAGCCAGCTCCTGAAGTTTTCAATTTTTTGTTTTGGTATATCCGAAATCAATTTCTCAAAGATCTGCATTACCGCATCCATAGCTTCTTCCCTGTTCTTCAAGTACTTCAGGCATACACCATAAACAAGATGCATGTACTTTAAATAGAGTTCGCCAAGTATTTCAAGGTCATGCGATGAGCTGAATTCAAAAACCAGCTCTTCATCCTTCATTTTATGCAAAGTCCTGATATTCCCTTTAAAATATCCTTAAAGATAATTTAAATAAAAAAAAATGGAAATTCTTTTATGGAATTTTGCCGGCTTTTGCATCATGTAAATGAATATTAATCAAAAAAAATAAAGTCATGAAAAATAGTCCGGTAATCTTAGCAATAATGATCCTTGCTTCAATCCTTATCTCTTTCACGGGATCGGGTATTATAACAGGCAGGGTGACTGATGAAACATCCAAACCGCTCTCCGGAGTGAGTGTTAGTGTAAAGGGTTCACAAACAAGAACGAAGACAGACAGCAACGGTAATTACAAGCTATCCGTTGATGATAATGCCAGGTTTCTTGTATTCTCCATGGCTGGCTTTAAGACAGAAGAGGTTCGAATTGACAGCAGAAATATCATAAACGTGGTAATGAGGTTCAATTCTGCTGAAAAAGAATCTCAGAAGATCATTGCCAGAAAAAGTATTATGGATGAGGCTTATTATGTTGCATCACCGGCAGTCGGGATGGCTTATGACTCGCGGACCGGTTTCCAGCGTTACAGTCCGGGGTTCAATACTGAAAACTATGCATCAGTGAACGAAAACGGGTTCAGGAGTGTGAAGAATAACCCCCTTTCAACGTTTTCTATAGATGTTGATAATGCGTCTTATTCAAATATAAGAAGGTTCATCAACAGCGGCACGTTGCCTCCTCCTGATGCTGTAAGAATAGAAGAAATGATCAACTATTTCAGTTATGACTATCCTGAGCCGCGGGGGGAACATCCGTTTTCAGTTTCCACAGAGACGGCTGTATGCCCATGGAACACTGATCATATATTGCTTCAGATAGGGTTGCGAGGCAGGAGCATTGACAAATCATCGCTTCCTCCTTCCAACCTGGTTTTTCTGATAGATGTATCAGGTTCTATGAACCAACCTGACAAACTCCCTCTGCTGAAATCGGCTTTCAGTTTACTCGTGAATGAACTGAGGCCTCAGGATCATGTAGCTGTTGTTGTTTATGCCGGTGCAGCCGGGCTGGTCCTTAAATCGACACCGGGTAACCGGAAAGAGGAAATACTGAGGGCAATAGATAATCTTGAGGCAGGCGGATCGACAGCCGGTGGGGCAGGTCTTCGGCTGGCATATAATGAAGCCGGCAGGAATTTCATTCCGGGTGGGAATAATAGAATAATCCTTGCCACTGATGGTGATTTTAACGTTGGTGAATCAAGTAACGGAGGGATGGAGAGACTCGTTGAGGAAGAACGAAAGAAGAACATATTCATTACTGTACTTGGCTTTGGAATGGGTAATATCAAGGATGATAAAATGGAAATAATAGCTGATAAAGGTAACGGCAATTACTCCTATATTGACAACCTTCAGGAAGCCCGCCGCGTCCTGGTACGTGAATTCGGAGGCACTCTATTCACTATAGCGAAGGATGTGAAGTTCCAGATTGAGTTTAATCCTTTCAGAGTGGAATCATACCGGCTTGTCGGTTATGAAAACCGGCTCCTGAATGATGAAGATTTTAATGATGACACCAAAGACGCCGGTGAGATGGGCTCAGGACACAGGGTTACTGCTCTCTATGAGATAGTTCCGGCAGGATCCGGGGAGCGCATGCCTTCTATCGATCCGTTAAAATACCAGCAGACAGCCAAAACAGAAAATAACAGATATTCTGATGAGATGCTTACTGTTAAAGTGCGTTACAAGGAGCCGGACGGAAATACAAGTAAAATGTTCGGGAAACCTGTCAGAGCATCCTCCGTTGATATTGGAAAGGCTTCTGAAAATATGAGATTTGCGGCTGCTGTTGCAGAATTCGGAATGATACTCAGAGATTCCGAGTTCATTGGGACAGCCACACTCCAGGGTGCTGCAAGACTTGCTGCATCAGCCAGGGGAGAAGACCCGGAGGGATATCGTGGTGAACTGATAAGGCTTATTTCTACTGCAAAAGATTTGAGAAATGTAGCCGAAAAAGAGATTATCCCAATTGATTAAGTCTTTCAGAGGTTTCTGAGATAATTGTCTATCTCACGTGCAGCTTTCCTTCCGGAAGCAATCGCGTTAACAACAAGACTTGCACCATTAACTGAGTCTCCGGCAGCAAACACCTTCGGGATGTTTGTTGCCAGAGACTTGTTTACGCGGATATTCTTCCGGTCATCAAGTTCGAGATTAAGATCGGTCACCAGTCCGTCAAGGACAGGGTTGACAAATCCGAGGGCAAGCAGAACAAGATCAGCTTCAATAACTCTTCTTGTACCTTCTACTGGTTTCATAACATACCTGCCGTTATTCTTTTCCCAGAGGACATCTTCAACTTCAGCTCCACGTGTTATCTTTCCATCGCCAACAAATCTGACAGTTGAGATGCTCCATAATCTCTCGCAGCCTTCTTCATGTGATGTTGAAGTTTTCAGTATTTTCCCGTAATAAGGCCAGGGATTATCAGGTGTACGGGTCAGTGGAGGCTTGGGAAGTATCTCTATTTGTGTCACTTTTGCAGCTTTCTGACGGATTGAAGTACCTACACAATCTGAGCCTGTATCGCCGCCGCCAATTACAAGAACCTTTTTCCCTTCAGCTTTAATAGGGTTGTCTGTCATGGGTAAGAGGCCTGCATTGACCCTGTTCTGTGAGGAAAGAAAGTCCATCGCAAAATGAATACCTTCAAATTCACTTCCTTCAACAGTTAGCTTACGAGGCTGACCAGCCCCGATTGCGATACAGATAGCATCATAATTATCAATCAGTTCCTTTGATGAGATATCTTTACCTGCAGTAATTCCTGTCCTGATTTCTACACCTTCACGGATCATCAGGTCCAGTCTCCTGTCGACAGTGGCTTTGCTTAGTTTAAAATCGGGGATTCCGAACCTTAGCAGTCCGCCAGCGAATTCGTCCTTTTCAAAAAGAGTAACCGAATGCCCTGCTTTGTTTAAGAGGTCCGCTGCAGCCATTCCGGAAGGTCCGCTGCCTATAACAGCTATTTTTTTACCTGTCCTTTTTTTGGGAGGCATCGGTTTGATATATCCTTCAGCAAATGCTCTCTCAACTATTGCCACCTCATTTTCGCGAATAGTGACCGGTTCGAGGTTAAGGTTCAGCACGCAGGCATGCTCGCAGCTTGCAGGACATATTCTCCCTGTGAATTCCGGAAAATTATTTGTCGCCTGTAGTCTTTCATAAGCTGCTTTCCAGTCGCCCCTGTAAAGGAGATCGTTCCATTCTGGTATCAGGTTATCCACAGGACAGGCCCAGTGGCAGAAGGGTATGCCGCAATCCATACAGCGTGATGCCTGCAGCATCCTGTCTTCACTGTTCAGTGTCTGTTCTACTTCGCTGAAGTCATATATTCTCTCATGAAGGGGCCTGTTCCCGGCTTCCTTTCTCTTAATTTTCAAAAATCCTGTTATGTCTCCCATTTTGATTTAAGTTTACTTTGCTGTCCTGTTCATTTTCCAGGATCATATTCCACATCCATTTCAACACTCGCTATCTTCTTTTTCAACTCTTCGAGTTTTTGTTCCTGAAGAACCTTTTTATAATCATAAGGTATTACCTTAATGAACATAGGAAGATATTTATCCGGATCATCCAGTATCATTTTTGCTTTTACACTTCCTGTGAATTCATAATGGCGCGTCAACAGGTTGTTGAGCTCATTTATATCACTAAGATCCTCAACGAGCGATAACTCAACCATTCCCATATTACAGTAATAATCGAAATTACCGGCCTCATTCAGTACAAAGGCTACTCCACCGCTCATTCCTGCTGCGAAGTTACTGCCGGTACGTCCTAGAACAATTACTCTTCCACCTGTCATATATTCACAGCAGTGGTTTCCGACACCTTCCACAACAGCTGTGGCCCCGCTGTTACGGACAGCGAATCGTTCGCCGGCAACGCCACATATATATATCTCGCCTGAGGTTGCGCCATACAGAACAGTATTTCCGATAATTATATTCTTATCCGGTTCAAAGACAGATCCAGGAGGTGGCACAACAATTATCCGTCCTCCTGAAAGCCCTTTTCCAAGATAATCGTTGGAGTCACCGGCAAGAAAAAGCTCAACGCCCGGGCAGAGGAAAGCACCGAAACTCTGTCCGGCCGATCCTGAGAACCTGCATTTTATTGTACCTTCAGGTAATCCGGCTGAACCATGAACAGAGGTGATCTTACCTGACAGCATTGCGCCCGTTGTCCTGTCAGTGTTCCTGATTGATTTATAGATCTCAACAGGTTGTTTTTCAGAAATTGCTTTCCGGGCTTCTGCTATCAATTCAATGTCAAGAACCTTATCGAGCTTGTATTCCTGCTTTTCCGTACATCGCATAGGATTATACGCAGATTCAACGGGAAGAGTCAGCAATCCTGAAAGATCAAGATTCTTTATTTTCCAGTGAGTCACTTCAGGATTACGCTCGAGAAGATCGAGTCTCCCGATTACTTCATCAAGGGTACGGAAACCCATCTCAGCAAGGTGTTCCCTGACATCTTCAGCAAGGAAACGGAAGAAGTTCATCAGGTATTCTGCCTTGCCGAGGAAGCGTTTTCTCAGTTCCGGATTCTGCGTAGCAATTCCTACCGGACAGGTGTTCAGGTGGCATTTTCTCATCATGACACACCCGAGAACGATCAGAGCACTTGAAGAGAACCCGAATTCCTCAGCTCCCATGAGTGCTGCAATAATTATATCTCTGCCGGTCTTCAACTGTCCGTCAGTCTGCAATTTAACCTTTCGGCGGAGGTTATTGATAACAAGTGTCTGCTGTGTTTCAGTAAGGCCAAGTTCCAGGGGGAGTCCGGCATGTTTGATCGATGACGAAGGACTGGCTCCTGTTCCACCCTCAAATCCGCTGATAGTTATCAGTTCGGCTCCTGCTTTTGTCACACCAGCAGCGATAGTACCCACACCGCTCTCGGACACGAGTTTGACACTTACTTTTGCTGAGGGATTTACATTTTTAAGATCGAAAATAAGTTGTGCAAGATCTTCAATAGAATAAATATCATGATGCGGAGGAGGGGAGATAAGGGTTATTCCCGGGATGGAATATCTGGTTTTGGCAATTATCCTGTCGACCTTATGTCCGGGCAATTGTCCCCCTTCGCCAGGTTTTGCACCCTGGGCAATTTTTATCTGTATCTCATCGGCGTTAACAAGGTATTCAGCAGTAACGCCAAAACGCCCGCTGGCAACCTGTTTTATAGAACTCCTGGTGCTTGTACCATCTTCGCGGAGCCTGAAGCGTTCAGGGTCTTCACCGCCTTCCCCTGTGTTACTTCTTCCTCCGATACGGTTCATGACTATAGCAAGAGTCTCATGAGCTTCACGACTGATTGAACCATACGACATTGCACCGGTAACAAAGCGTTTCATAATGTTCTCTGCCGGTTCCACTTCATCCAGAGGAACTGGCACAGGGTTCTTCCTGATCTGCAGCAGTCCTCTTATGAAACCGGGCTCTGCAGTATCCTTATTGACGAGCCTGCAGTACTCCCTGAATTTCTCCCTGTCACCTGTCCGGGTGCTCCACTGAAGAAGAGAAATGGATTCAGGATTCCACGCATGATGCTCGCCATGCTTACGGAATGAATAGACTCCTTCATTCAGTCTTTCACGGAAAGGCTCATCACTGAAGGCTCTTCTGTGAGGGATCAGTGTTTCCTCTGCGATCTCACTCAGACCAATGCCTCCGATACGGCTTATAGTGCCGGCGAAGTAAGTATCTATTACATCAGGATGAATCCCGACTGCTTCGAATATCTGTGATGATCTGTAGCTTCTCAGAGTGCTGATCCCCATCTTTGACATTATCTTAAGCAGGCCTTTATTGATGGAGTTTATAAAGTTCTCTTCAGCTTTCTGATAGTCTAGCTGGATAGTTTTTTCCTTTACAAGTCTTTCTATAACTGCAAAACACAAATATGGGTTGACAATACTTGCTCCGTACCCGAACAGTAGGGCAAAATGCATTACTTCGCGGGGCTCTGCAGACTCGATGACAAGATCGATCTGCATTCTCTTTCTTTTTCTGATCAGGTAATGGTGCACAGCAGAAACAGCGAGCAGCGATGGTATTGGAGCTTTATCATGACTTATGCCCCGGTCGGACAGAATAATATAATTCTTCCCTTCATCAACTGCCTTTTCAGAATCACGACAGAGCCTTTCTATTGCATCACGGAGGCCGTCAGTACCTCTTGACGCATCAAAATGCATCATTAGTGTGGCAGATGAAAAACCTTTATAACGAAGGTTTTTTACTATTTCAAAATAGGTATTGGAGATAACCGGATTTTTAAATCTTACCATTTTGACTTTGTCAGGCGATTCGTCAAGCAGGTTTTGCTGCAGTGATCCGAGGTAACCTGATAAAGTCATTACCAGTTCTTCCCTTATCGGATCTATTGGCGGGTTTGTGACCTGAGCAAAGAGCTGTTTAAAATAATCGAAAAGTCTGTATGGTTTATGCGAAAGGACTGCCAGAGGTGCGTCATTTCCCATTGAACCGGTAGGTTCCTTTCCGGTAGCAGCCATCTCTTTTATTATTCTGCTAATATCTTCGGCTGTGAAATTGAATGAAGTAATATATTTCTCATATTCGTCACCTATTCCGGGATTTACTATATGGCCTGTCTCGATCTTGTCAAGAGTCACCATATTCTCCTGGATCCACTTTTCATAGGGGAATTCGTTAGCCAGGCCGGCTTTCAGTTCATCATCATAATAGATCTTACCTTCATGAGTGTCGACAAGCAGCATCTTCCCGGGCTTCAACCTGCCCTTTTCCTTTATTTCCCTGGGTTGGAATGTTTGAACCCCCGTTTCAGATCCCATGACTATCAGGTCATTTGTTGTTATAAGGTATCTTGACGGGCGAAGGCCGTTCCTGTCGAGCATCCCCCCGATGTATCTGCCGTCTGAGAATATCAGGGAAGCAGGTCCGTCCCAGGGTTCCATGAATGTTGAATGGTAATGGTAGAACGCACGCAATTCAGGTGAGATCGGATTCTTGGCATTTATTGATTCAGGGATCAGTATCGACATTGCATAAGGAAGAGATTTACCACTCATCACGAGAAACTCCAGAACATTATCAAGAGATGCTGAATCACTTTTACCTGGTTCGATTATCGGATATATCTTTGACAGATCTCCAAGTTTATCTGATTTGAGTATCGATTCTCTTGCTTCCATCCACATTCTGTTTCCCCGGATAGTGTTTATCTCACCATTATGCCCGAGCATTCTGAATGGTTGAGCAAGATCCCACGAAGGGAAGGTATTTGTGCTGAATCTTGAATGGACGAGGGCAATGGCACTCTGCATCCTCCTGTCGGTAAGATCCCTGAAATATTCACCCAACTGGGTGGATGTCAGCATACCTTTATATACAAGTACTTTAGTTGACAGGCTTGGAATGTAGAAAAAGCTTTTTTGCCTGATATCCGATTCGCGGATAATCCTTTCAGCCTGTTTTCTGATTATATATAACCTGCGTTCAAGATCTTCCTGAGGCATGTCAGCTCCAAGAAGGATCTGCCTGATCTGAGGTTCTGATGCGAGAGATATCTCTCCAAGGACGCTGTTATCACACGGGACATCCCTGAAACCGATCAGATCTACTTTCTCTTTCTTTATTATTTCCAGCAGGATCCCGATGCATTTTTCTGCATCCTCCTTATTTTTAGGAAGGAAAAGCAATCCGGTCCCGAACTGACCTTCCGGAGGTAATGAAAATCCCTGAATGAGATAAAAGTCACGGGGTATCTGAATAAGCACTCCGGCTCCATCTCCTGTTTTACTGTCTGCGCCTTCGGCTCCTCTGTGAAGCATATTCCTGAGGATATCCAATCCCTGGCTTATTATGGAATGCGATTTTTTTCCTTTCAGATGGGCAACAAATCCGATTCCGCAACTGTCATGTTCAAATTCCTCCCTGTATAATCCATTGGAGAGAGGCCGTTCATTTTTCATCATTTTATTATCAAATTAAAAGACCGTTCTCAGTTTCTGATGAGAACGGTCGCCCCTAATTCTAAGCCATATACCATTCTCATTCGAAACATAAATTCCTTTTACGAGAAACAAATGATAATATGGTTCTTAATCTTTTCATTTTTAAATTCTGTGGCAAATATATAAAATATCTTACATTTTAAAGTTAAAAATTAAAAAAATATTAATATTATTAATTAAAATAACTTATAATGTATAAAATATATGATAAACTGCATTCCTTGTTAAATCATATTATTAAGACAAAATTACATGTTGCCGTCCTTATCATTCTGTATTTAAAATCAATACTATGTCGTCTTAATTTTACGGTGCAATAATAAGAAAAGTTATTAACAATTCTGATATTTCTTTAATCGTGTAGGAGGATAAAATTAAAATACGGATTATCAATATTATAATAAGAAAAAGGTACAGAGGCAGAGAGCATTCCGGAAATTGAAGAACACAAAGTTCAGGGAAATCAATTTTTAAAGCTTAAGTAGAATACTGATAAATCATTTTAACACGATCACTTCTGTTAAAAACTCAGATTTTCTTTTTGAATTGTTTACCTATTTTTGATTTTAATCACTTGTTGAACTAAATTCTATTAGCTATGTCACACGAAAAGGCAAAAGAACAGGCAAAAGTAAAAAAGAAACCTACAAAGACTTTAAAGGAAAAGAGAGCTGAAAAGAAAGCTAAAAAGGAAGGGAAGAAGTAGCCCCTTTCAGCTTCATAAAAAGAGTTCGGCAGCGATTAAGATACCTCACCCTGATGAGGGATGAGGTTATTGCTTTTACATGAACGGTACAGTTTTAGGTAATCTGTACCGTTTTTAATTTAATAAAGGAACCAGATGAATATTAATAAAAAAAGAAAGGGTGCCTTTTGAAGCACCCTTTGAAAATCTGAACTATAGTAAATTAAGCAATTTTTTTAACATTAACTGCATTAATACCTTTTTTGCCTTCAGCCAGCTCAAACGTAACTTCGTCGTTTTCTTTGATCTTGTCAATCAATCCGGAAACATGCACAAAATATTCATTTTCTGATTCTGCATCTTTTATAAATCCGAATCCTTTTGATACATTAAAAAATTTTACTGTTCCTTTGTTCATTGTATTGTGTTTTAAAATTTGGGCGAAATTAAACAAATAAATTAATAATATCAAAAAAATACCGGAATACCTTTAAATACAACCCATATCCCGCGGTGGGAAACCCACTTCCGGAAAAATATTGATACTTTTATCATTTATACATCTCAATAGTGTCCGTAATGAAAAGGTTACTTCTTATAGGTGCTCTCTTATTAATATTAATGGAATTAAATTTTCTATTTGCCCAGCCAGGATTGCTGACAAGGGCAGAGAGCTCAAATTTCACATCAACATCTGACTATAATGATGTAATGTCATTCATTAAAAGGCTTGATGATCTGTCGGGTAAGATAAGGATAGATACGATCGCTGAATCAGCGAATGGGATGTCAGTACCTCTTATAATAATCGGAGAACCTCTTCCACCTGAATCAGGGTTAAGACGGGATGATAACAGATTAGTCATTTACATACAAGCCAACATACACGCCGGCGAAGTTGAAGGAAAAGAAGCATCACTTATGTTTGCCCGTGATCTGTTGTCTGGCAAAGACCAATCCCTCTTAAAAGATCTGGTAATACTCATTTGTCCAAACCTCAATCCGGATGGTAATGAAAAAATAGATCCTCTTAACAGGGCTTATCAGAATGGACCTGTAAACGGAGTGGGAGTGAGGTATAACGGCCAGTATCTTGATCTGAACAGGGACGCTATGAAAGCTGAATCACCTGAGGTCAGGGGTGTTATAACAGAAGTCTTCAATAAATGGGATCCGGCTCTCTTTATGGATTGTCACACAACTAACGGATCCTATCATGTCGAACCTGTGACATTCACCTGGATGGCTAACCCTAACGGTGACAACTCCCTGATAAAGTATATGGAAAGGATCATGATGCCGGAAATCCATAGCACTCTCCTTAAAAAGTACAAAGTAGAAAACTGCTATTACGGAGAATTTGTTGACATGCTCGATTTTGATAAAGGATGGCTTTATGAAGCTGCAGAACCAAGATATATGACCAATTACTATGGATTGCGTAACAGACTTGCCATACTTAATGAGAATTATGTATATGCTGATTATGAATCACGTGTCAGAGGCTGCTACTATCTGATCAGAACAGTGGCAGAATATTGTGCAGCAAACAGAGATGCTATAAAGAAAATGCTTGAAACCGTTGACCAAAAGACTATTCTTAGAGGCATGAATCCATCACCTGCCGACTCATTTGCAATAGAATTCAAAGTAAGGCCTCTTTCCGAAAAAGCTACTATTAAAACTTTTGAAGCTGAACCGGATAACAATTCGGATGTATGGCCACCTTTCAGGAAAACAAACAGACAGGTAACTGTTAGTGTTCCATATCTTATTGATTATTACCCTGTTAAAAATGTTAAGTTTCCTTTTGCTTATCTTTTCACAGTAAACTCACCGGAAGTTCGAAGCCTTCTTAAATCGCAGGGCATTGTTCTCGAGAAGCTTTCCGGAAAATCAAAAATTGAAGTGGAAAGATTTGAAATTTCTGAACTTACAGCGCAATCAAGGTTAAACCAGGGGCATTATACAAATTCAGTCAGGGGCAGGTATATTAGGGAAACTAAAGAGTTCCCTTCCGGAACTTTAGTAATAAGGACTGCCCAGCCACTGGCAAACCTGGCGGCATATCTTCTTGAACCACAATCTGGGGACGGACTTCTGACATGGAACTTTCTGGACCGTTATATTGTTCCCCAGTGGGGAACGGGTTATAATACTTACCCGGTGTACAGAATTATTGAGCGGGCAGATATTAAAACAATGCCTTCAGATTAATAAATTAACATAATTTACACTTTTTGTATTTCATTTTATGATGCTGAAAGGCAGGATAATTATTCCTGTTTTTTATACCATTCTCGTGTTAATTTAATAACATTGCAAAAAATTAGATTTACCGGATCATTAATTCATAATTACAGAAAAAACAAAAAGGAAATGAGAAAATGGCGTGTGGAGGATTCCGCTGAGTTGTACAATATCAAAGGCTGGGGTGTCGATTATTTTTCAATTAATGATAAGGGGCACGTTACAGTAACCCCTCAAAAGGATGGTGCCACGGTTGACCTGAAAGAATTACTGAATGAATTGATGCTTATGGATGTCTCCACACCTGTACTGGTAAGGTTCCCTGATATACTTGATGATCGTATAGTAAACATTTCAAAATGCTTTAAGAAGGCATCAGAAGAATACGATTACAAGGCACAAAATTTTGTCATCTATCCGATAAAGGTAAACCAGATGAGGCCTGTTGTGGAGGAGATTGTCAGCCATGGGAAGAAATTCAATATCGGACTGGAAGCCGGTTCAAAGCCGGAACTGCATGCTGTGATAGCTATCAATACTGATCCTGAATCGTTGATAATCTGCAATGGTTATAAAGATGAAGACTATATTGAGCTGGCTCTCCTTGCTCAGAAAATGGGCAAAAGGATATTCCTTGTTGTTGAGAAGCTTAATGAGCTTAAACTCATAACGACAATCTCAAAGCGTCTTAAGGTTAAGCCAAACCTGGGGATCAGGATAAAACTTGCCAGTTCGGGGAGTGGTAAATGGGAAGATTCAGGAGGAGATATAAGCAAATTCGGACTGACATCAAGTGAACTTCTGGAGGCGATCGATTTCATCCAACGTAACAGGATGAGAGATTGTGTAAAGCTCATCCATTTCCATATAGGAAGCCAGGTAACAAAGATACGCAGGATAAAGACGGCGCTCCGGGAGGCTTCACAGTTCTATGTACAGTTACGCAAGCTGGGATTCAATGTTGAGTTTGTTGACATTGGAGGAGGACTCGGAGTCGATTACGACGGAACCGGTTCTTCTTACAGTGAAAGCAGTATGAACTATACTCTTCAGGAATATGTCAATGACTCGGTTAGCACCTTTGTGGATGCAAGCAACAAGAATAACATTCCTCATCCAAATGTAATAACCGAATCCGGGCGCTCTCTGACCGCCCATCATTCGGTACTGATCTTTGAGGTCCTTGAAACAGCAACACTGCCTTCCTGGAACAGTGAAGAAATTGTGAACGAGCAGGATCATGAACTGGTAAAGGAGCTTTTCAGCCTCTGGGATAATTTCAATCAGCAGAGGATGCTTGAGACATGGCATGATGCGCAACAGATAAGGGAAGAGGCACTGGACCGTTTCAGCCTGGGACTCATTGATCTCAAAACAAGAGCACAGATCGAATGCCTTTTCTGGTCGATAGCGCGGAAGGTCTACCAGATCGCGAGAACATCGAAACATGTCCCCGACGAACTGAAGCAGATATCAAAAATCCTTTCCGACAAATACTTCTGTAATTTCTCCCTTTTCCAGTCCCTTCCTGATGCATGGGCAATAGACCAGGTTTTTCCCATCATGCCTATCCACCGGTTGCACGAGGAACCGACCGTCTGGGCTACAATCCAGGACATGACCTGTGATTCAGATGGCAAAATCGATAATTTCATCTCAACAACCAATTACTCCCATCATATCCCTGTTCATCCGCTTAAACAACGTGAACCATATTTCCTGGGTGTATTCCTTGTCGGAGCTTACCAGGAGATACTTGGCGATCTTCATAACCTGTTCGGTGATACGAACGCCGTACATGTTTCAGTTGATGAGAATGGCTATAAGATAGATCAGGTGATAGATGGTGAGACAATAGCTGAAGTCCTTGATTATGTGCAGTATAATGCAAAAAGAATGGTCCGGACCGTGGAGTCCTGGGTTACTACATCCGTTAAGCAGGGGATAATCACTCTCGAGGAGGGAAAGGAATTCCTTTCCAATTACCGTTCGGGGTTGTACGGGTATACGTATCTGGAGTAGAGTCTGATAGTCTTAAAGTCTGATGGTCTAAGAGTCTGATAGTCTGTTGTCGGAGTGTCTGGTTGTTTTCCCGCAGATCTCGCAGATTTACGCAGATAGTAAAAGGTCTTGCAGTTCGGGCAGATCCAGGTCAGAACTCACATCTTCTTGCCCTTCGCTCCCTGCTCCCCGCCCCCTGCAACTAAATTAATTGGATAAATACTACCGTATATTATTTTTTTTCCTAAATTAGATTGTTCTATTTATCCCTTATGTGATAAACTATAAACCTTTTAACTGATTTACAACTATGAGTAATTCTACATTTGACTTCAATGTTTTTATTAAGGAATCCAAAGATGTCCTTACGAATCCTAAAGCCTACTTTTCAACAATGAAAACGACTGGAGGTATTGCTGAACCTTTGATCAAAGCAGGTATTTATGGTGTTGTTGCAGGAGTGATAGCTCTTATATGGGGCTTTCTTAAAATCGGTGGTATGACAGGCGGACTTTTCGGAGGCGCTGTAGGCGTAATGTTGTTTGTATGGTATATCATCGCTGCAATTATCGGCCTCTTTATCGGAGCAGTTATTCTACTCATTATTTCAGCTATCTGCAAAGGTAATACCGACTTTGAGGCCTGCGCAAGAGTAACAGCTTCTGCTATGGTAATTATGCCCATAAGTGCTCTGCTCAGTTTTATATCAGGATTGAACCTTACCGCTGGTTCTATTGTCGGATTGGCAGTTAATATTTACATGCTTTATCTGCTTTATCATGGCCTTGTAGAAGCCCTGAAAGCCAAACCGGATACAACAAAGATCGTTATGTATGTCCTCGCCGCTCTGCTGGTTCTGTTTTTTATAATCGGACTGGGTGCCAAGAGAAGAGCAAGCAAATTCATGGATGAGTTCAAGAACAGCGATCTCCAGGAAATGATAGAAAATGCCCAAAAGGATATTGAAGATTCTGTTGAAGAATAAGGATGTTTTAGTTATAAATATTCTCAGAAGCTGACTGAGAGGGTTGACTCCCGATTAGTCAGCTTGTTTTTTTGTAATTTTCGTTTGAATTTCAATCAGCATCGGAATAAACTTTTTCATAATTTTGTCTTAGTTGAGTAAAATGGTTAGGTTTTAAAACATGATTGATATGAAATATTTGGTATCCTTACTTTCAGTTTTTTTCATCTTTACGGGTGCATACACCCAGAAGGGAAATAAGAGCAACAGCCGCTGGAATAATTATGTTGCTGATGCAGACGCAATTCCACAGACCGATTTTCAATTCTTTAAAAAGGGCAATCTGTATTACCTCACCTCAAATGACGATAAGAATTTTTATGTTGACATAAGGGTTGAAGATACGGAAACTGAAGCCAGGATATTGAGGGAAGGCCTTGTCTTATGGATCAACTCTGATGGTAAATCAATGAAAAACAAAGGCATCCACTATCCTATGGGTACGGATAATGCAAGAAGACCCGGCATGAGAGGAGTGAATATGCCTGCTCAGACGGAATCAGGGGTTCCTAAAAGTCCTATCGCACAGGCTAACACAATAGAGCTGGTAGGATTTCCTGAAAATGAACAAAGATTTTTTCCTTCAGAAAATACCGATAATATAAGAGGTTCAGTGAAGTATAATGATCAGGGAATACTTTATTACAGACTCATCATTCCTGTTGACAAACTAAGCCTCATACCTGCTAAAAGTGGTAATGGTAAAATCCCGTTCACTTTGGGTATTGAAGTGGGGGCCCGGGTTATGATGATGATGGGTCCGGGTATGAGGCCCGGCGGTGGACCACCTTCAGGTGCATCTGCAGGAATACCGGCTGGAGGGGGAGGCAGACCCGGTGGTGGCGGACGAGGTGGTGCTCCCGCTGGTGGCGGTGGCATGCCTCCTGTTAATGGCGGAACACAAAACCCTGTACTGTGGATTAAAAATTTGGCATTAGCAACTAATTAATATCTGTATAATATCCAGATATACAGATAAATATAACTTCACTGCATGATAAAGAGCTGGGTCTTTTCCAGGAATGCCGTTGTAGTACTAATATACCGGATTATCATTGTATTATTCCTTTTTTCACTTTGCCGGATAGGTTTTTATATTTTTAATCTGAAAATGTTCCCTGGTATTAATGCCGGTGAATTCCTTTCCATTATGAGGGGAGGACTTGTATTCGATATCTCAGCAACAGTATATACTAACTTATTGTTCATACTATTACAGATCGTTCCTTTCGATTTCAGATATAACGGGACTTACCAGAAAGTATCAAAATACCTGTTTTTTATTACTAATGGTCTTGCATTGGCAATTAATTGCGCTGACTTTGTTTATTACAGGTTCGTATTGAAACGGGCAGCATTCGATATTTTCAAGACTTTCCGGAATGAATCCAATCTGCCAAAGCTGATTTTAAAGTTTATGCTTGATTACTGGCCTGTAACCCTTTTCGGGATATTATTATTGATAATGATGGTTTACCTTTATAACAGGGTAAAGCTTGTAAAACCTGAACCATCCAATAAAGTCATATATTATTCGGTGAATTTCCTTGCAATACCTTTATTTGCTGCTTTTGTAATAGGTGGCGCCAGGGGAGGACTGAATGACTCTATCCGTCCGATAACTATCAGTAATGCTGCCCGTTATGTTAATAATCCGCGAAATGTAGCAATTGTTTTAAACACACCGTTCAGCCTGATGAGGACATCCGGGAAAAAAGTCCTTGAGAAATATTCCTTCTTCGATGAGGAGAAGCTGAAGGAACTTTATAATCCCCACCATATTCCTGCTGGTGATAAACCATTCTCAGCAGATAATGTTGTTGTGATCATTCTGGAAAGTTTTTCCAGAGAATATATCGGTTCTTTGAACAGGGATCTTGATGGAGGAACTTACCAGGGCTACACCCCGTTCCTTGATTCACTCATAAGCGAAAGCCTTACTTTTGATGTATCACTGGCGAATGGCAAGAAATCGATTGATGCAATGCCATCAGTCCTCGCCTCTATACCTTCCCTCGAAACTCCCTATGTGATTTCTCACTATGCCAACAATGAAATAAACGGTCTGGCCTCTGTTCTTAAAAAGAAAGGTTATCATACTGCTTTTTATCATGGGGGCCCTGCCAGGTCAATGGGTTTCGATTCTTTTGCCAGGATGTCAGGCTTCGATAGTTATGTAGGATATGAGCAGTATCCACGCAATAAAGAGGATGTTGACGGGATGTGGGGGATTTGGGACGAACCTTTCCTGAAGTTTTTCGGGAAAGCCCTTGACAGTATTCCTGAACCATTCCTGGCAGCTGTTTTCACACTTTCATCACATCATCCATTCATTGTTCCGGACAAATATAAGAACACATTTAAAAAGGGACCGGTACCAATTGTTGAGGTAATAGGCTATTCTGATTACGCCTTAAGACAGTTCTTCAGAGAGGTATCCCGTTCCTCCTGGTTCAAAAACACTTTATTTGTTCTGACAGCCGATCATACAAATGAGTCGATACACAAGGAATTCCAGAACAATTTTGGATCGTTCTGCATACCAGTGATCCTGTATAAGCCCGGAAGTACACTAAAAGGAATGAAAAGCAGAATTGCTCAGCAGATAGATATAATGCCGACAATACTGAGCTTTCTGAATTTTGACGAAGAATATATAGCCTTCGGGAACAACCTTCTTGACGACTCATATGAATCCTTTGCCTTTAACACAAATGGCAGTAACTATCATCTGTATATGAAGGACCATATCCTTGAAATGGTGGATAATAAATCTGTCGGACTGTATAATTTTAAGACAGACAGATTCCTTGAAAAGAATCTGCTTGATTCAGAAACGGAGCTTGCAGTACAAATGGAGGAAAAGCTTAAAGCAATTATTCAGACATATAACTCACGACTTATTGATAACAACATGATTGTCAGGAAGTCCGACAATAATGTCGTAAGGTGATATGTTCAGAGTTTCCCAAGCTTTGAAAGGGCAGAATCAAGATCATCAGCGAAAAATACTGTCCGGCCTCTGTTACTCTCGCGGATGAAATCCTGCAGACTCCTGCTCTTGTATTTAGTAAAATCGCCAATTATAGCCAGCTTTACCTTGTAATTCGAGAATTTCTGGAGTATCTCACCGGCGATCTTTGTCTTCAGATCGAAAAAATCATTATTCAGGTTGCTCTCTCTGACAACGATCCTGTTACAGGAAGGTTCATCCAGGTTGGCAAAAAGTTCCAGCGCATCATCAGGTGTTGCAATCCGGATATTCTTATCTGTAATCTCAGCTATTTTGATATTATTATCAGTAGTATGGTATTTTATCATTGTCCTACAATCTTAATTAGTTTTCCCACCTGAACTTTATCAGTCAATTCCATATCATTCAGCAATGCAAGCTCGTCTCTCATCTCCTGTTTCACACCATAATATGCGAAAGCATCTGCGAGTGTTCCTGCTCTCTGGACTCTTCTGACCAGTAATTTGTTGGGCTTTACATTTATTTTTGACTGATCGGTAAGTCTTGCAAATGTTTTCATTGTAGATTCAAGAGGATTAAGATAAGCCGCAAAATCAGCCTCAGTGCTGACGCCGTGAAATACATAAAAGTAATTATCAAGCTGGATAAAATAGGAGAGGACCATATTAACTGCCTTGGCTCCTGTGTTCTGATCCTGCAAAACCTGTTGTGAGGTTGTTGTGATAGCTGGTAACCCGTTTACTGTAATACTCCTTCTTGACTGAAGGGTAAGTCCCAACTGAGCAATAGTGCTGTCAGCTGCAGCCTGCAGAGTTTTCTGCCCTGAAAGTGTAAATACCAGTAAGGCCTTCCCATCCTGCGGGGCCATGTTAACCTGTGTAGGCTGGTTCTGATACTGCCATCCGGCAGGATATGTAAATCTGAATTTTAATTCAGGGTGATAAAAGGTCGTTCCTTCCACGTATCCCTGTCTGGGATCTTCACCATAAACAATGCCGTCAATCATCTGAAGATAATTGTCAGCATTCACCTTCCAGCTGGCTGTTCCTGTCAGTTTTGACTGCCATTCAGTCGCGGTCTGGTTAACAGAGTTATAGCGGTCGCCCGGATCAGGATGGGTTGAAAGGAATGTAGGAACACCGCCCTCGCTTTCTGACATGTTCATCTTTTGAAGCACTCTGAAGAAATCAGCCATTTTATGGGCATCATAACCTATTTTGGATGAGTATTCCACACCAAGGGCATCAGCCTGCCGTTCATCGTCACGGCTGAATTTGAGGAATAAGAGCTGCATTCCCTGCATTGCTACTTCGGCATACTGTGCGAATTTTTCTGAGGCTATCATTCCGCCTATGAGAAGAAGCTGCCCGAGCTGCTGTTTGCTCATCTGACTTACTGAATGCCTCGCAGTAACGTGACCCATCTCGTGGCCTATAACACCGACAAGTTCTGCCTCATTATTCAGTTGTGCAAGTATACCACGTGTAAGATATATAAAACCTCCGGGAACTGCGAAGGCATTTACAACGGGCGAGTCAAGGATCTTTATATGATACTGAAGCTTCGGGCGATGAGAGATCAGACCCATTTCATTTGTTCTTGACTGAAGAAAAGACAGTATTTCATCATCTTTATATTCACCGAAAGTTGAAATGACCTGGGGATCATATGCGAGCCCCTGCTGCACTTCGTCAGCTTCAGACATTAACATTATCTGCCTCTTGCCAGTAACCGGATTTACTGCGCATGATACAACTGCTGCTATAACTGTGATTAATAGAGCTAAATTTATTAAAGCTGTAAGTCTTTTCATTTTTTTTAGATTTGAAATTACTCAGGTAAAAACGAACTTCTCAAAGATCGTAATAATATTTTCCAAAAAAAATACTTCAAATCATAAACTGATCATTGTTGATGACGCCATTATTAATCTGATATCTCCTTGTTTTTCAGATATTTGGTTTTCCGGTATTTCCTGAAAGTTTCCTGAAGAAGGTCCAGATACCAGGTAACCGGGGAGGAGACTGGAGTATCTCAATGATTTTCTGCTTCTCTTCCTGATCGCATTCAGCGGACCTGATATACTCCATGCTGAAGGAGAGTATGCTTCCGGCATATTCAGATCTTAACCTGCAGCAGCTTCCAACGATACCTTTGAACATTTTGATGAAACTAAAATATTCATCAGATACAATATCAATAAAGCCGGGAGGTATGAGATTTTTTATCAACCTGCCAAAGGGCGACATCCTGATAATGATCCTGTTCAGTTCTCTCTGATTCATAAGCATCGGCGGGAAGGTGTCGAAATACCAGAGAGATCCGTTATGCAGGGCATAATTCCGCAGAGTCGGGTGAAACCCGATCTCAGCCGTGTTCTTCCTGTTATTCCTGAATTTTAATGTCTCATCAAAAATGAGTCTGCAAAGACCCAGCATCTCATTTTCAGAGGATCTCTCCATTAAATACCTCAGCATTTCTTCTTTCTTGAATGCCTCCTGAATTATGATTATCTGATGCTTCCTCTTTGACTGAACTGCTTTGATGACTGTTTCAGGAATCCTTATCCCAAGCGACATCAATTCTCCCACGTAACTGTCATGATTCCGGATTATATAATTTACTGTCTTGTCATCTCTTACCGGAAAGTACTTTTTAATTATGAGTTCCTTTTCCTTGAATTTCAGGCGGAATGGCTTTGAGAAGAAACCAAGTTCAGAATCCCTTTCACTTCCGCTTACCTTTGCCAGCAACAGTGCCAGTTCACTATCTGAGATATCAAGCATAAAAAAATTATTTGATCATGACAATATTCAACTGGCTGGTCTTATTTCCTGTAGTATTCAAGCACATTCATGGCAAATCTTGCTGACACTGTGCCTGGTCCTCCCGCCATCTCTATACCAACTTCAATTGCTTCAATGATCTGCTCTTCAGAGGCTCCATTATCGAGTGCCTGTTTAATATGCCATTCCATGCACGATTCGCAGTTAATGGCGACAGAGATACCTATTGCTATCATTTCCTTGCATAACCTTCTGAGCGAACCATCCCGGTAAGTTTTTTGTTCCATATCAAGGAACGATTTAAAAACATCGGATTTTGAACTGTAAAATCCATTGGCTTTTTTCCTTGACTTAATAATGTTCTCTATTTTTTCTTTTTCGGCGAGTTCCATTTTAAAAAAATTAAATATTTTTTAGAGGATCAGTTTGTTTAATCATGGCCATAATGCTCCATGAGCATTTACATAGACCGAGTAGAGTGACTGGCTTGCGATCATGAACAGGCGGTTCCGTTTTGCGCCGCCGAAGCACAGATTGGCACATCCTTCGGGCAGACAAATTTTACCGATCATTTTCCCATCCGGGGCGTAGACATGTACACCATCATTACCTTCCCCGACTCCGCTTGCTGTGCACCATATATTGCCGTCGGTGTCGCAGCGGATCCCGTCGGATGGCTTTACACCTGTATCGCAGAACAGCCTTCCGTTTGTAAGCCTCTTGCCATCAACTACATCAAAAACCCTTATTGGTTGCGGTTTGCCTGAAGGCTGTCCCGTGTCAATAATATACAGCAGTTTTTCATCAGGCGAAAAGCACAACCCGTTAGGTTTGATAAAATCACCAGCAACTACCGTAGCCTCCCCGGTTGAAGGATCCAGACGGTAGACGTTTGTGGGAAGCTCGAAATCATCCAGGTGACCTTCATAGGCCGACATTATGCCATATCCCGGATCAGTAAACCAGATAGAACCGTTGGAATGTACCACTACATCATTGGGAGCATTCAGAGGCTTACCCTGGTACCGGTCCATCAATACAGTGATGGTCCCGTCATATTCAGTTCGGGTAATACGCTGAGTATCGTGTTCACAAGTGATCAGTCTTCCCTGGCGGTCCCGGGTGTTCCCGTTTGAGTTGTTTGAAGGCTGGCGGAAGACTGATACCTGACCATTATCTTCATTCCACCTCAATATCCTGTTATTAGGGATATCACTGAATAACAAGTATCTGCCGTCGCCGAACCAAACTGGTCCTTCACCCCACAATGCTCCCGTCCATAGTCTTTCTACCGGGGTATTCCAGATAAAGTACTTTTCAAAACGCTTGTCAAGGACCACGATTGAAGAATCGGGATATCTCTTCTGAGGCAGTCCGTCAGGATCCTTACCGGATCCAATTACCTTCGGGGCCACAAGTGCACCTGCAGCAACAGTTGCCGCCTTTCTTAAAAAGGTACGGCGTCCGGTAAATCCGAATTGACCGTCATTTCCGGATCTTTCAGGGTTATTTTTCTTCATAGTTAGCAATATTTTAGTTACCAGAATTGATTTAGAAATCTTGATTTACGAGCCAGGGAGCCTTATATCCAGGGGCTCTTTGTTTTGCTGAGGGTTCAGATGGAACGAAGCTTATGTCTATTTCACTGATATTGTTTTTATCAATCCTGTATAAGAGCGACTGATAGGGTTCGAAAATAAGATCAACTTTATATTCTTTCCCTCCGTATTTTATTTTAACATTAATAGTATCATTTTTCTCACAGAGGGATTGCCCGTATTCAAGCGGGAATTTGAGCCTTCGGGCTTTGGGATTCGGGAAAAAGATATAGAGTTCATCACCGTCCTTCCTGCACCAGTGAGCGGGGATCTGTATTCCTGAAATGAACGGGATAAGATCATCAGGTAACTGAGCCATAACATTTTCCGATCTTTTGATCTCATCTATCAACTCCCGGTAACCGGGCGAAGAAATTGCTCCGGGTTCACGGGGTTCCTTCTTTAAAATAATGTGTAATCCCCGGGAGGCCAGTTCAGCCAGACGTTTAACAACCTTAATGTCGAGATATTCCGCATCGACATACAATGCTTTGCACCGGGCATTACCCACATGAAGATTGCCATCAGCCACCGAAGCCTTATCCAGGAATTCGCTGTTGATCCAGACCGGGTTAAAACCTTCCAGTTCAGAAGGAAAATAAACATAGCGCATTTCATAATATCCCCATGCCCAGATAAATTGTTTTTCGACAGGCATTCTCCCGGCAGTCCAGGCATCTTCAGTTGGCAGGTAAACGGAAATATCCGAATAAGTTGAGCCTTTCTTCATATATGACGAAACTTTCCTGAGGTATCCATTGAAGCCTGGGATCTCTCCTGCCATCGCGCTTTCAGGGCCCACATGGGTAGTTGCATAGAAGCTGACAGTATCATATCCTTTCGGATTATGAGGTTTACCATGCCAGATGATATGATTTATGCCGTTTGCGAACAATGCATCCGCGACAAGTTTAAGATCTGCTGTCTGCTCCTTGCGCATGTAATCGGCCGGCCATCCGTACAGGCATGTAAATGTTTCAGATGATACTACATTCTTCCCGGACAATAATGCAGCAGAAGCTGGTATAGTGCAGAATTCCGGCTCAAAAAGCATTGATTCTCCCTCAGGTATGTCCATAAGGGCATATCCGGATATCAGATCGCATGGAGCGCCCGAGACCTGGCCTCTTGAAAGGACACCGGCAGCGTTAAGTGTAGAATCGAAATTATAATAGAACTTCAGCACTTTTTCTGATACAAGTGACATATAATCATAAAGGTGCCTACTGTTAACCGGATCATATATGGAATCCATAAATGGAGAGATATCATATCTGAATTTCCTGATGAAATCATCCTTAAAGCTGTCTGACCATAGCTTTTCGGTCTCGACCTCCCAGCTGTCGATAAAGTAAGCCTGGGGTAAAGATGTAGCAGGTCTGGGGAATGACTTTATCAGCCTTCCGAAATAGGGAAGGTAGTTTTGCGGGGTTAAATGGTCCACTACGTAACCGCTGACCGGGTGCTGCCAGGAACGCGTTATTTTCTGCCGCCAGTGAGGATCACCGTATCTCTGAGTGGCCTGGTCAAAAGGAACATAGCTGTCGCCGAAAGGCCAGAGAGTGCCAAAGGTGAGATCACAGCCCAGGCCAATGGAGTCTGCATATTTAACGGTATAATCAACTATTTTTGTCCATTCCGGACTGAGCCATTCCTGCCGGGGAGTGTAAGTAGTATCCTTTGGGTTAAACCGGTTCAGAGGGTAGACCCATGCTATTTCCACACCTCCGAATCCGTTTTCCTTTAACCAGTTGAGATTGTATCTCACATCATCTTCGGTGATCGTGGAAGCAAACCACCAGTATCTTGCATAGGGTCTGGAGTCGTCATTAAATGGTCTTACGGGTGATTCTTCTGAACAGGAGATAATTATCATCATCAATAAATATCCTGTTAAGATGTGATGTTTTTTCTTTAACATCCCGTAAAATTTAATTTTCAATAAAAATAACCAAAACTTTTTACCGGTATATTTGTTTCTTTTGATTGTTTACAAATATCAACGGATCATGAGGAAATTATTTCTAAATATACTGGCAGCCTTAGGCATTATATCCCTTACATCTGCAGTGCCAATACCGAAAGATGTGGTTCCGGTAAAGCCATTTGATAAGCAGAAATATCTTGGCAGATGGTACGAGATAGCCCGGATGGATTTCAGGTTCGAACGTAACCTCAATAATGTAACTGCAACATATTCATTAAGAGATGACGGTCAAATCAAAGTAGAGAACCGTGGCTATAATTATGTCACAAAAGAATGGAAGCAGGTTACCGGTAAGGCAAAACTGGCAGGAAAGCCAGATGAAGCTTCGCTCAAGGTTTCATTTTTCGGGCCTTTCTATTCAGCATATATTGTTATAGCTCTCGACAAAGATTATAAATATGCTCTTGTAGCAGGAGAAAGCCTGAAGTACCTCTGGATACTGGCACGGGAAAAAACAATTCCGGAAACAATAAAACAGGAATACCTTAAGAAAGCCGGTGATCTGGGTTACGATGTCTCAGCCTTAATATGGACAAAGCAAGATTAGACAATAATCTGCTGATTATTATAAGAAGGACATAAACTATTTCTCTTTTTCCGCCCTTTTGGCTACTATGGTATCAGTTCCGAATTCACCAACTTCCCTTGTGAAGTTGATTACGCCGTTTGTAAGTTTTCCTTTATAGGTGGCCCTTATCTTCCCGTCCATTATGTCCATCATTTCGACAAATGAAATGACCCCGCCTTCAAATTTTCCTTCAAGCATATCGGTCTCAATTTTCCGGCCTTCAATTATTCCGGTTATTTTTCCGGTCAGCTTTGTTCCTTCCTGCTTTATAACATAAGTATAATTCTGTATTCCGACAGGAGTATCGAATTCAGCTTTCCATGTGCCTGTAATATCATCTGCCATTTCAGCTGCCATAAGGGCAGGGGAGAACAACAGGGTAGCCAACGAAAAAAGGATAACAATTTTTTTGTTAAAATTCAGATTCTTAATAGTTTTCATTTTAGTTCAGATAATTTGTTAAACAGATTCTACGAAAGCGAATAAGCATACAAGATAGCTAAAATCCCTGTAATAAAGAATGATTTACGGCATAGTTTTAGGTTCAGCTATCCTTTGTAAATTATATTACCGGAGCAGGAATTTTCCCGGATTCCATCATTTGGCGGAATGAGTCCCTGTATTTCTGTAAATAGACTGTATCAAATTGGTCTTTCCCTATAATAAGCGGATTAGGTTCACCTTCTTTCCTGCTCCGGAGAGCGGCAAAATCTCTTTCCGATGAATGAAGCCACAAACCGACATCGCACCCGGCGTCAATCGCAATAGCTTTGAAATATTCAACAGATGATTTATAAAGTTTGGCTTCAGTGTCGGTTGGCCATACACCCCTTCCTCCCATGACACCTGCCATATGCTTCTCGCCATGTTCGTACACCGGGAAAATATACGACAGGCAGCCCGGACTGTGACCAGGAGTAGCAACAGCCTGCACATATGTATTCCCGATCTTTATTTTCATCCCGTCGTTAAGGAAAATATCCACTGATTCCGGCCTGGAACCGACGTAAACCCATTCCGGCGGTACACTCTGAAGCAAATTCCATCCGGTAAGGCTCATTGCCACTTTTGCACCGGGACAGACATTCTTTTTAAGATATCTTACCCCGCCATAATGATCGAAATGTTCATGAGAAATAAAGATAACCTTTATATCAGAAGGATCAAGGCCGAGTTTCTTCATATCGGCAACCATCATTTCAGCATCGGTATCACCATTACCGGTATCGAGCATTATCAGACCATCGCCTGAATCTATTATGAATGCACCAACAACAGTTGTTCCTACGAAGTACAGGTTATCGAAAAGCTTAATTGGTTCAATAGATCTGTAGGGAGGACGATATCCAGGTGGTATTTCAGTCACTTCCCTGGAATAATCTGATAGTTTTGCAGCAGCTTCCGGCACTTTGAGAGATACTATGGCTTTATCAACTGTCAGGTACTCAGTCGTGATCCGTGAACAGCTAAGTGTTATGAATAATATCAGACTGCTTAAGAGAATTTTTTTTATCATTTTATTGTCGTTGTTAGTCTTATAGTCTAAGAGTCTAAGAGTCTGGGAGTCTCTTCGCCCCCTCGCCCCTTCATCCCTTCAACCTTTTCAGCCCTTCCATCTCATACCAGGTCACATGCATCCGGCGGCATCCAGTGGGCGTCCATACCTTCCCATTTAATATTACAACCGATCGGATTGGTAAGCGGGACCGATATCGGCATTCCTGAAGTAAGTTCACTGAGTGCCCTGTCGAGATCGTTGACAGTTGCGATGGCAGCATTTCTAGGGGTGTCGACTCCGCGGCCGGTGTAGACCAGTTGTCTATTTTCGTTGAAGACAAAGAAATGGGGGGTGCGTAATGCACCGAATTTCTTTGCTATACTCTGGTCCTTGTCGTAGAGATAGACCCACGGGAACCTGAATTTCTCCATTCTCTTCACCATGTTTGGAAAACTATCCTCCTCATAAGTCCTCTCACTGTTTGAATTGATACCCACGAACTTCACACCTTTTAAGGAGAACTTTTCAGCAGTGGCTCTTGTAACCTCATCTGAACCAATTACATAAGGACAATGGTTACAGGTGAAAAAGATCACAAGGAAGCGGAACTGACTGAAATCATCCAGTGAATACTTCTTCCCGTTAGTGGCAGGTAGGGTGAAATCCGGAGCTTTTTCTCCAATCTGTAATGTAAATGCCATTTTTAGTAGAAATAATTATTTATCCTTTAATTATTTTCCTAATTTCAGTTTTGCCTGCTGAAACAACCCAAATATATAAATACCATCCGGAAAAACATCTATATCAACAGTAGTTTGACTGCTATTTGATTGTTACTTTTCCCTTACAGCTTCTGGCATGACGGGCAGTAATAAACTGCACCACCGAGATAAGCTTCCTTCCGTATTGTATCGCCACAGACAGGACAGGGTTTATTTGCTGTATTCTTTGACAAAAGGGTTTTATATTTTCCGCACTGTCCGAAGAGATCCCTTTCAGTGTCCCTTCCTCCCAGATCAGTCATATTTCCCAGTGTCAACTTAAGACTTTGAAAAAGCTTGTGCAGTTCAGAATCAGAAAATTTTGATTTCTTTCTCTTTGGATGGATACCGGCATTGAACAGTATGTCCTGAAGGACTCCGTTACCCAGTCCAGGGATCCTTTGTTCCGTAGCCAGCAACGCTTTTGCGGAAAGATCCCTTGATTCACCGTGCACGATCTTATTGAAATAAGCCTCGTTAAAGCCATCATCCAGAGGTGATATGCTTTCCAGACTTATTATATGATATTTATTGTCAAATCGTCCTTTATAAGCCCATATCAGTCCATACATCGCCACATTGAAAGAAATAAAGCTTTCATCATCAAAGGTAATCAGGAGCTGGTATTTGTCGGGAGCCTGTGATGCCGGCGGGTGATATCTAACGCTCGTCCCTTCGCCAATAGTGAGGGTTGTATCCTTATCAAAGCAGATATCAACAAACATCCCGTGTCCTTTGGCAGATATTATTTCTCTTCCTTCCAGAGTCCCTGCGTATCCTGCGGGATCGCCATTGAAAAAAGCAAATTTATGAGGACTTTTAGGTGAGAATACGGAAGTGACAATCTTCCCTTTCAACATACTGTCTGACTGGATACTTATTGTTTTCGATTCGGGAATTTCTAACATGGATGCAAGGATTTAAAGTTATTTACTAATTTCTTTTTCAGGAGTGAAAGTAATTCTTTAAATCTGATTTTTTCAGGATAACGCCTGAATTTTATCCGGATAAAGAGTCCCGCCTTTTGTAAGCCATGATACTCCAAAAGCTGCCAGGGCTGCGGTTTCAGTCCAGAACACGAATGTGGAATCAGGATGATCATCCTCAAAGTAAATGAAGAAGACAAGTATCGTGATCATACAGAGCATCATAACTGAACCGCAGATTATATAGATCCTGTTCCTTGCAAGTTTTCTTTTTGTCGGATTAGGCTTTTTCCTCGTGAAAATAAAAAAGGAGAATATCGATAGCACTATGAAAAAAAGTGAGGCGCATATGAAATGCATCTTTGCAGAGAGGTCATATGGTTTACTCTTATCTGTTGGAAAGAAGGCGATACCTAAAGCCAGTAAGCCGGCAAGATTGCCGGCAATATTGTCCCATTTAGTATATCCCCTGTAATAAAACAGAAAAAGTGCAATAGCACACATGGCACCCACAAATACATCTCTCATGCCTGTATAGTAATACTGACTGATATTTAAGGGGATCTTCTCCTCCTTAAAGATAAAAAGCACTCCGCCCAGGAGTACAAAAGGAAGCAGGATCCCTATCCAGCCGACGGCTTTACGCAGGGCCAGGTAAGAATATGTCTGATCGATAGGTTCCCTGGTTTGTTTCATGCTTTATATTATCAATAAGAATTCATGAGCGGGATCAGAAGAACAATATCAATAAGAGGGCCTGTTTACTGTAATTTTTATCATTTGTTTGGTTACGAAATACTGGAGTGATATAAGGGCAAGACCACCCAGGAGAATAATTAGTATTACCATGCTTTTTGTTACCTCAAAATTGAGATTTAACATCCCCTGCAATTCAAGGCCTATTGTTTTTTCCCGAAGAGCAATCACCGCTGTCGAGATGCAAATGAGCAGCATCACTGTTGTTGTAAAAAGTGTTACTTTTTTAGTCAATTGTTTTGATTGATCGGAAGGTAAATCCAGATGTTTGATCTTAAGACCATAATAATATCCTGCAACGATTCCCATCGACAGGTTGAAAACAGGAAAACCCATGAACATACCATACAGACCGATATTGTAGAAAAGGTACAATCCGATTAGGATCCAGACCGGAAGTTCAAGGACCTTTGCCTTTGTCTTATTAAGAAACAGAAGGTCAATAAGTATTCCGGCAGCCAATCCGGTAAAAATGAATATGAATACGTTCCAGCTCTGAAAAAAGAAGAACCAGATTGTAAAAAACACCATTATGAGAAACAGGGGACCAGCAGACCCTAACAACAAACCCAGGAGGAACTTGTCAAATCTTCTCATAGATTTTCTGACAGGCAATTATATCTTCTCACGTATCTCCTCCAGTCTTTTCCTGGAGTCAGGATCAAAGTTATAATGTTTTATGAGTTTCTCACAGGCATAATCGTTGCAATATGCACAGTTTTCAAGTTTTCTTTCAATTGCACACAACCTTATCCCGCAACCTGCTATCATTTTATATTTTGTTTTTTTTAATGTTCGACAAATTGAGGCCCGCTGACCGGATTGAGTATTATTTTTACTCATTTTATAAACAATTAGGATTTTTATGCGTATAATTATAATATAGGGTCACCACAAAAAGCTCTCCTTTTGCATGTCCTGCAGAATTTTCCCATCCATACCTCATCGAACTGATCCATTATGGCTTTAACTGTTTCGGGGTCAGTTGTGATGAATCCTGCCTCGAAATTACGTGTATTCTCTCCTTTGATTCCCAGTCCCGCCCCGGTGAGATTAGCGGAACCGGAATAAGCAAATCTGCCATCAATAATAATATGCTTGAAATGGACCCTCGGACAAATCTGTCTTTCAATATTATCCCATAGCATTGGATATTTATCAAAGGTTTTCCTGAAGTTAGGGCCGGGTTCTTTTGCATGGAGAAGCCTGACAGCAACTTTTTTCCTTACCAAAGCATCCAGAACAGATAAAAAGGAATTCATACTCCCCCTGGTGTGAACATGAAGGTCTTTCATATCCGATGTTCCGATCCAAACAAAAGACTTTGCACCAGCTACAGGTTCAATTGCCTCCTTATACAATTGTTCGTTAGTTATAAATCTTATGCTCATAGTTCAAACCTTAATCCGCTCACCTGTCACCGCTCATTGCTCACCTCTCATTGCTTTGATCTGCACCGATCTGCGTAATCAGCGGGAAAATGTTTTTCATTTCCAGCAGTTAAGCGCAGAAAAAATCTCACCGTTCACTTTATACAAACATCCCCCTTGACCCCCTTCAAAGGGGGAATAAGAGAACTTGTATCTCACCGTTCACTTTATACAAACATCCCCCTTGACCCCCTTCAAAGGGGGAATAAGAGAACTTGTACCTCACCGCTCACCTCTCACCGCTCACCTCTCCTTCGCCAACGCCTCAAACTTCTCCTTTATCATCTTCAGATCCTCGAACTGAAGTGAATTCAGATCCAGTATAACTGTTCTGTCAGATAGATTTAATTGTATCTCAAACAATTTAATATTTATTGATACAATATCATCAAATTTTATTGTCTCAGACCTCTTCGGGAAGGGAAGGAAATACCTCAGCTCCCTGTCATCCCATTCTATATAGTATTTTCTGCTTATAAGGCCTGATGAACCCATTATTATAAAGAGCAAACCCTGAATTGTGTAGAGAATTGAATTCCAGTCTCCTGACGGGAATTCTGTATTGAATCCGTTCATTAATGCTCTGATTATTAATATAATGCCAAGAACGGTGAAGAATGCCCCGAATACAATGAAAAATTTTGAAAAGACAGTGGGGGTTTTATAAACGCTTATTCTTGTCATGTTACTGATTGTTTAGTAAAATTTATTGCAGAAAGAATGATTACCCGGTAATCTTAAAAGCCATTTTCTGAGCCTTGAGGGCTAATTCCGTAGCAAGGAAGCAATGATCCTGGGTCATTGCTGTTTCGGTGCGGTTTACAACATCACTTACAAGCTGTTCACCATAAGGCATGTATACATTGGTGCAGTTGTAATACTTTGTTTCTTTTTTGTCAACAAGGAACAGATGATTTCCTCCCTCGCGGCCGGCTATATCGGCATACTTCCGCAATTCGATGTAACCTTCTGTCCCAAGGATGAACATTCTTCCATCACCCCAGGTATTGAGGCCATCGGGGGTGAACCAGTCGATACGTATATACCCTGTTGCCAGCGGGCTCCTTACACTCATATCTCCAAAATCCTGGTACCTGGGATATTCTGAAGTGTTAAAATTCCCGATCTGGGCAAAGTTCACCTCAGCCTCCCTTGACCCTGTATAAAAGAGGAACTGATCGCTCTGATGAGAGCCGATATCACATAGTATTCCTCCTGCCTTGTCGGGGTCAAAAAACCAGGCAGGGCGCGTTTGAGGCCTCATTCTGTGAGGACCAAGGCCGATTGTCTGAACAACTTTACCGATAGCTCCGCTCCTGAGAAATTCGCCGGCCTGTACCGCGGCAGGATTACCGAACCTCTCACTGTACATTATTGAATAAATACGCTTAGTCTGTTTCTGGACCCTTTTTACCTCATCAAGCTGTTCGAGCGTAAGGATACCCGGCTTATCTGTCATATAATCTTTCCCTGATTGCATTACTCTCACCCCAAGAGGAGCGCGGTCAACAGGGATTGATGCGCTGGCTACAAGCTGAATGGAATTATCCCCGATTATCTCAGCTTCACTTCTGGCAACCTTCGCGTCGGGATACCTCTTGAGGAAAGCCTGTTGGAGATCAGCTTCTTTTGAGTAAACGGCCACCAGTTTTCCTCCTCCGCCAATCAGTGCACTTACCATTCCGTAAATATGATCATGGTTGAGACCTATTACTGAAAATCTTATTGATTCGGTTGGTGCGGGTCTTTTTTCAGGTTTTATAATGATCTCTTCCGGATGGAGTGTATTATTTAATCCTCTTGCTAACTCTGCTGAAGGTATTATACCTGAAGCTGTTAAACCTGCAACCGATGCAAAAGACTGCCAAATGAAATCACGTCTGTTTCCTGTCATAATACAATAAATATCTGAGTGTATTTAAGTTTTAAGTGTCTAAAGTGCCTAGAGTGCCTAGAGTGCCTAGAGTTAATGCGATTTGATTTTTAACTTTAAGTACTCCAAACTTTAGCTCACTTTAAGTACTTATCAGTGATATTTCTTACTTACCCTTCATATATCCCACCTCCCGGTAGTACCTTTCTGCGCCCGGGTGCAGTGGTACCCCGAAATTCTGCCAGACAGTATTCGGATCGTAGGTATATACCCTTATGAACCATTTCAGTGCTCCGTGATGTTCATCAATTGCCCTTGCAAGGTCATAAGCTGCCTGTTCCGGAGTATCATCGCGTGCAAAAACCGATTCCCCCGACCTGCCGAGTGTCTTTATCCTGCGGTTAAGCCCCCTCAGCAAAGCATGTTGTGCTACAACAATTTCAGCGTCAACGTTTTGCTGGGCTATCTGTCTGAGAAGTTCCTCGGGTAATTCAATGAAATAAAGATCGAATTTCTGGCTCAGTGTGGTCCAGGAAGAAGATTCCGGGTTCAGTGCGGGACTGGCAAGAAACCCCGAGATTATATCAAAATCACCTTTTATTGCCTCCTCCTGAGTGACTCTCATTTTACCGCCCCATGCTTCAATATCCTCGGAAGTTATTCCATAATACTTCAGTATTGTCATCATATTGGCGTCAGCGCCCATGATCCTTACAGGGAGATGTTTTTGCTTTATCTGGTTAAAATCACTGATTCCTGATTCTTTTCTCACAGCAACAAGGAAATAAAAAGGGTCTTCTATTTTAGCTATAAGACGCAGATTGCGGTATCCTTCCTTGCTGCCGGGGGATCCTTTATATGCTGAGCTTAGCATAGCGCTTGATGTCACCCCGAAATCGACCCGGGCGTTTACCCTCATGTTAACGCCATCCTCAAGGTTTACCTCATCAAGGGGTGGGGGATAAGCATTCTGAGAAACAAGCGGAGGGCCGTATGCCCTGTTGCAGTTCCGGCAGAGGATCACTGAATAGCCGTAAGGTTTCATAGCATCCTTTACAAAGTCGCCGATCTCTCCCCATGGACATCCGTTGTCGCATGCAGATGCCATGACTGGCCTTTTGACTTTCCATCCCGTTTCTCCAACATCGATGTCTTCCTGCGCCAGAATATTATTACCGGTGATAATTAGAAAAACAGAGATCATTGCAGCAAATAAGCTTCGGTTTTTAACAGATGAAAGTTTCATGATAAGGATTTTAATTCTTTTCCAAGTTAATAAAAGAAATCATTTGTAGACATCAATGTTATTAATTGATAATTTCTATCGGCAGAATGCCTGAACTATTCTTTAATCACCATTCCAGCTTAATGAAAGAGACACCCTGTCTTGGCAAGGTAAAATGGATACGTGTTCCTTCCTTTTTACATGTTATCCATTCCGGGGAAGTAAGCAGCTTTAAATGTCCTGCTTCTTCAACCTGCCGGTATTGTTCCGCCGAAGGCTGCTGAGGAGAGCCCAGTTTCCGCCACATCGCATAGGAATTACTTAATTCCTGATCGACCCGGTAATGATGCATCAGGGCAGGTCCATCAGGTATATTCTTTACGATCATCTCTATATCATTGATCTCTCCAAGGATATCGTCATCGTGGTAGTTCCAGACCATTATTGTCACTTCATTTTTATCGGCACATGCAAACGCATTGATATCCGGCTGATTACGGATTCCTTCCTTAATGACTTTCTCAGCCGGATAAGGATTTCCATCGACCCTGATCCGCTGGCCACGCATCATCCCAAACATCCGGAAGATATTCATTACAGGTTTATCCACTCCGTTGGAGGCCAGTTCACGGAACCCTGCGAACCATTCCTGGTCTTCAAATTCAAAGGCCCAGGTAACAGCGCCAACGAGATTGACCTTATAATCGTCCATTAACTCAAATATTTTGGCGAAGGAAGAAGCTGTATAGCTTGGATAAACAGTACCGTTCCTGTAGCCGTATCTTGGATCGCGCTTCCATGAGCAGGCTGCACAACCCTCCGGATCACATTCACCAATGATTATCGGAAGCCCTTTCAGTTCCGGGAAGCTGTTAACCGCTTCAAACCCTTTGGCAATGTCATTCAGCTGAGTGCCCATATTCATGCGAATATGCCCTTCAACAGTCTGAGGATTGCCCTTCGCATGAAAACCTATGTATTCCAGGGGTGATCCTTTCTTCCCTGTTGCGTAATTTGTTCCGTTCACACAATGATCCAAAAAACGATAGAGGTAAACATTACCACTTTTTCCGGCGGGACCGGTTGTGTGAGGTCCACCAACAGTACAGTCCGGACAGGCACGTTTAACAGCATCAACAGCATAGTCGTAGAGCTTGCAATACTCTTCAAATGTTCCCGACCAGTAACCAATATCCGGTTCATTCCAAACTTCCCACAACCATTTTTTTATCTCGTTTTCACCATGGACTTCCTTCTGATGGATCACAAGCTGATAGATCAGCTCAGCCCATTTTTTGTAATCTTTGGGAGGATAGGTCCAACCGGTAAATATATTTCCCGTGGTGCTCCATTCATGTTTATAGGGTTCAGGATTTGTTGACAGTGCCTTTGGCATGAATCCGAGCTCCACAAGAGGTATCAGACCATTCTCAACCTGTGTATTCAGTATCTTATCAAGAATGGTCCAATCATAGACCGGATTACCACGCTTGTCTTCGGTGTACACATTTGTAAAGCCCCACTTGAGATCCGGCTCACCTTCTTTGGAAGTAAGGAGGTTGTGCGTACGGACATATACCGGCACCGGGCTCAGATCAGCGATCTCTGCAAGCAGCTTTTTCCCATTTTCGTAATATGTATAGTTTGGTTCATCATATCCGAAAAAAGCATAAATGGGGAGCATTTTTCCGACAGGATCGCCTGCATCGATCTCAAGAACTACAGGTTTCTGCTGGGCCTTAATTGATGAACACCAGCATATAAAAAGACTGATAAAAATAAAAGTGAGTCGCATGGGAGATAAGATATGAGTTTAAATTACTCATTTTTTTTCATATCCCTGTGATAGTTCTTTAACATTTTACCGAAGACCTTGTCCTTCTTTCGTTTCTCTGCCACTGTTGTGTGGAACCTTTCCTGCTCTTTTATGATCTTCTGGTAGTTATCATATGAATCCTTATTTATCGATCCATTATTAAGAGCTTCCAGCACAGCGCATCCGGTTTCGTTTATGTGCTTACAATCAGGGAATTTACACCCAGAAGCTATTTCATAGATATCCTCAAATGTTGTTCTGATCCCATCTGTATTATCTGTCATACCAAGTTCTTTCATGCCAGGGTTGTCGATTATTATACTGCCATTTTCAAGTACTATCAGTTCCCTGTGTTCGGTTATGTGCCTGCCTTTATTTGTGCTGCTGCTGATATTGCCGGTTTTAAGAATATTCTTTTTCAGGAGGTTATTAATCAGTGTTGATTTTCCGACTCCTGATGAACCGATGACACAATAAGTTTTTCCCGGCTGCATAATACTGATGATCTGGTCTAATCCTTTTAAGGTCAGATTGCTAAGGAGGAAATATCTGATCTTCTTTTCTCTTTTTTCAAGATTCCTGATAGCATCATTTATCTCTGCTTCAGACAGGAGGTCAATTTTACTTAATATTAGAACAGGTTCAACTCCGGCTTCATAACAAACAGTCAGGTATCGTTCCAGCCTGTTGATATTGAAATTATTGTTTATTGCCTGGACAATAAAAGCTGCATCTATATTGGCAGCAATTATCTGGATCTCTCCGGATTTGCCAACAGCCTGTCGTGCAAGGACAGATTTTCTTGGAAGCACTTTATAAATTATTGCTTTATCTGAATCGTAGATCCTAATAGCGACCCAGTCGCCGACAGCCGGGAAATCTGATCTGGAACCGGCAGAGAACCTGAGGTTACCTGTCACCTCCGAATCATATTCATTTTCCCCGTCAGAGACGATATATCTCTCCCGATGCTCCTGTGTCACTCGTCCTACTGAGAATTCTGAAAGATCAGGATCTTTTATCAGTCCATCGATTTCTTTTGTCAGACCGAGGTCAGTTAGTCTCATTCTATATTTTATATCACCAGGGTCCGGTCAAGGACGGTTAAAATTAACGTAAATTAATCTTAGAACAGTTCGCACCATTCTTTCAGCTGCAGAGCAAGATCATAGGCAAACTTGCGGATTTCCCCCCTTGCTTTTTCCTTATCTTCGTCAGTCATTTTCCGCCAGGTTTCTATTCTGGCAGTAGGCGGCTCCCACATCGGGACCATTTCTGCCCCTTCAAGCAGATTGGCACAATATTCGGCAGCTTCCAGAATATCGTCAACCGAAGATACCGGAGGTCTGGTTCCCAAAGGTTTGACCGAACTTCTTTTTGATTTAAAAGGTGCAATCCCAAATACATCCGGATATTCATCAAAATCGCCATTAAGTACTGTCTCCAGGAGAGCGATTGCCTTCTCTGCATGTTCTTCCCTGTTAGGTAGTACTTTTATTGTAGTATTTAAATCACGTTTTCTGTAAAAGCCAAAAAGTGCTGCAATTGATGCAGGATCCCGGATAGTTCCGTCAGGATAAACCAGCCCGTGAATATCGCTCCAGCCGCCACTGATAATGAGGTTGAAAACATACCATCCTACGTTATGCTCATCTGCAATTTGGATAGCCATATCATAAGGATTGGAACGGCCAATACAGCACAATTCACTATTTATTAAAGGTTTGTTGTATTTTTTTGAATACCCCTCGGCGATAGCATAACTTTCCTCAACGCGGGAACGGGTTTCAAGATAATCGTGGAAAGAAATTACATCGACAAGATCAGATGTATTTCCACAAAATTTAGGTATCCAGTGGCCTACTGTCACAGCGTTAACCGGGTCAATTTTTTTTACATATGTAATAAAGTAACGAACAAAACCTGCAATTTCATCATTGCGTTTCTGCTGTTCGGCCGGTGGAGCTTTCCTGTAGTAATCATTACAATTGGGTTCGTTACAAACATCCCACATTAAAAGCCCTTCTTCTTTTTTTAAAGCATTGACAATTGCAGTTACATATTTTTCACAACCTGCTCTTGCATTCTTTTCTAAAAGTGCAGGAAAGCCGCCGCTGCTAAACAAAACCGGCATAACAGTTACTCCATATTTATTACATGTACGGACATAATTAAGCACTCTGTTAATATATTCTTCAGGGTTACTCTCGTATGCCCTCTGATTAAGCCAGACACGGGAGCTGTTTAACTGAAGCCTCTGCATAAAACCCAGATCCCTCTCCAGGGTTTCCTGGTCGGGAGTCAGATTGTGGCATACTCCACGGATGAAACTGTAATCTTTCAGTGGTTCCTTTGCTGTTAAGGAACCAGTCAAAAGGAAAATGATTCCAATAAAAACTAATGATTTATTTTTCATTGCCATAAAGTTTTGATCCAGGTAAAATTAATAATAGATACAAGTTCCCGGTTATTAATTAACAAAGACGATTTATATTCTTCAGCCCGCCTATGCGTCATAAGTGTAATTTTATCAACTGTTTATATCTCAGTCCCTGATTCTTGTTCCTGACAAGACAATATTCCCCGGTTCCGGTTGCTGCATATCAGGAGGACCCAGTCTGCGACGGGTAGGAGCAATGATCTCCATCTTTAGTTTATCGCCGTCAAATGTAAACCTGAATGTTTCATCGGAGCCGGGATTGAACATTGACAGATAATATGCTGAGAGTTGATTTTCAGCAGTCCAGGTGCAGATCCCGGCTGTATTCACCGGGGTGACACCCATGGCATTGGGGTAGACGGTACGGGCAATGGATAGAGTACGGTCGGTCATTCCATGCAACCATGTATCCAGCCCGAATGGTATGTTGTGAATTGCACCGGCAGTTATAAAAGTAAGATAGCAGTTGCCGGATGCGTCGAAGCGGAAAAGGATATTACTGACACCGGCTGCATTCTCATCCATCTTAAACCTTCTTGTGCTAGTTTTTACCTTTGATATGCTTGAACCCGTGAACGGGCGCTTGATCTCATATCCTGAAATTGCAGCTTTCAGATCGAATGATTTATCAGCTTTCAGTGGCTTGTCACTCATGGAAGGCAGCATATCGTAGATCAGGCTGTTGAAACCGGCTTCATCGCCTATGCTGCTATGGCAGACCAAAATGAAATCGTACTCAGGAATGACCATTATCAGCTGGTTCTGGCCACCGATTGCCCTGTATGAGTTGTGACGTCCCATCCAGATCTGATAACCGTAGCCCTGTGCACCATCATCCTTTGCATTATCAATCTGTTCTTTTGTCCATTCAGGATGCTGAAAGATATGCGGGGTGGTGGCTGCTTCAATCCATGCCGGGTCAAGCAGCTGCTGCCCGTTCCAGAGTCCTTTGTTAAGAAGGAACAAACCCATTTTGGCCATGTCAGATGTTTTCATATGAGAACCTCCGTTACCCATATTGTAGCCGTCGTTATCCATCTCCCAGATAACGTCTTTTATGCCGAGCGGATCCAGCAAACGAGGTTTAAGATATTCCGATATAGTTACACCACTCACCTTTGAAATAATATGGGAAAGCATATGAGAAGCGGTAATATTATATGCAAAGGATGTTCCCGGATCATAGGCAAATTTCGCAGCAAGGAACGATCGTATCTGGCTTAATCCGGAACCGGTATACCGTGTTGAGGCATGTCCCACCGACATTGTAAGCAGATGTTTCACAGTCAGACCGGCCAGCTGTGGTGAAATTGTATCCGGGAGCAAATCGGGGAAAAAAGAGATGACCTTATCTTCGATATTCAGTAAACCCTCCTGCACTGCAAAACCAACAGCAGCTCCGGTAAAGGTCTTCGTTGCCGAATACATTGCATGCTGATAATCAGGCGCATATGGTGCCCACCAGTGTTCAACTATTACTTTCCCGTGACGGATCATCATCAGCCCGTGTACATCATACCCTTTTTCTTCAACTGATTTAAAGAAATTTGCAATGGTTTGAGATGGGACACCCTGTTCCTCAGGAGTGCTTCTCGTTAAACCATCCTCAGAGACTACGGGAGTTTCAGCAGAGCGTGAACATCCTAAGGAAAATGCACATGCAATGAGTAGTACAAGTGATAAGTGACAGAAGAAAGATTTTGATTTCATAGATGAATAGTTTGAATTTGTAATAACTAAAGTATCCGCCCGGGTTAAAAGTCTGATAATATAAATCCGCCGTTAGGCTGTATCGTTATTTGTACTTCACCGTTCCTGTTGACTTTATTTTTTTCCATGAATGCCTTTAAATTCCTGTCGTCGTAGTATTTTTTCACTTCTTTTCCCGCCAACATGGGAAGCTGAACCTTTAATTCGATTGTATTGCTTTGCGCATTTACGCCAACAATATACCAGTTATCCTTATGCCTTCTTGCCAGGATAACGTATTTACCCGGATAGCCGTCGATAAATACAGTCTCGTCCCAGGTAGTAGGGACATTCTTCATAAAATCTATTTCAAATGGAGGAACATCTGTGAGGTTATTCGGAGTCAGGGCAAACATCTGTACAGGATTCTGGAACAGAACAGAAGTAGCGAGCTGGAATATATCCGATGTACGCCGGGTAGTTCCCCTGTCGTTCGTACGGCTATGCCGTTTATTCAGCAGCACCGGGCCAAATTCCATGCAGCCGATAGCATTCCTGATAAAAGGATGTAAGCAGGCACTAAAGGCTTCTATATCATTTGCCCTTTGTCCGAAGATAAGGTTCTCAGAAGCCAGTATCGCTTCACTGCCCACATAATTCGGATACATTCGTTCCCATCCCCTGGGGATAGTAGTTCCATGGAAAATAATCATCAATCCGTATTCATTTGCATCACTCATGATATCCTCATAAAGCTTCATTGTCTCCTGTTTGTCGCCTCCGAAAAAGTCCACTTTCAGTCCTTTTACACCCAGGCTTTTCAGCCATTTCATTTCTTTTTTACGTGTAATGGAATTATTCATCCTGTTCCGTGGACCCTGAGGAGCATCGTTCCAGTAACCGTTGGAGTTATACCATAGGAATACATCAACTTTTTTTGAATGAGCATATTCTATCAAAGCAGGCATACGTTCATAACCTATCTCGGTATCCCATAAAGCGTCAATCAGGATATATTCATAACCCAGATCAGCAGCCAGGTTAATATAGGTGACCTGGTCATCCCAGTTCATGCTTGCGTCCTGCCACAGGATCCAGCTCCATGTGGAACGGCCGTAATCATATTTCTGAGAAGCTTCATATAAAGGTTCAACAACATCTGATGTAATTGTTGTTTCAACTATAGGTTTAAGAGTATTACCTATTGTCAGCGTCCGCCACGGAGTAGAACCAGGTAATGAAAGGCCAGGGGCAGAATTGCCAAAACCATTGTTCTCTCCGGGATCAGGGAAAGCAATTGAATATATGCCATCAGAGGTACCTTCGCTAAGACGGGATCCGCAGTATTTACTGCTCACGCCTGTCTCCGAAACAAGCACCCAGCCATCATTGCCGATATGGAACAGGCCGGGGAAAGTGTAACCAAGATGATATTTTGAAGGTGTTCCAATTGGTTCATCTGCAACATATTCTTCTTCGTAGCTTGGTTTTGAACGTTTCCAGCCTATACCCGGTGTTGCCTGGGGAGTAAGGAACGTTGTCGTCTTCTGAGGAAAATTAAACCCGCTAAGTTCTTTTTCGATTATACAAGTTATTCTTTCACCATACTGAGGCAAAGAGTAACGAAAAGCTACATCGTTATTGCTTACACGAAAAACAACATCTATTTGCTGATTATCTTTATTTGTAAGTGTAACAGTAAGTTCGTTCGCGTGGTAACGGACTGATGATCTTTTGATCCTGTCAAGCGTATACTCTTCATCAATTTTCCCTTCTTTTGCAGAAGATATCTGAAGAGCCTTGCTGAAATCCCCGACACTTGTAATTAGTCCGAGAGGAGAATCCTCAAGCATTGTAATACCATTGTAATCAATGGTATAATAAGGCATATCGTTCTTAACGGCTACTTTAAGGATGAGCCTGCCATCAGGACTTTTTACCGTGTTTTGTTGTGACAACATCGGGACTGTAGAAAATATGACGAAACAAACGAGAAGGTATTTTTTCATTATAGAATGAATTTCAGTTTAAAAAAAGTAAAATTTAGCAAAAGAATCTATTTCCGCCGATGAATTTTTCTTGTCACTCCGTGAATATTTCACCAGTTAAATACAGGCGGGCTTTTCCGCCGATCAGGCTTCTGTCATTTTGTAATTCGCATACGAGCTTACCTCCTCTCCTGGATAACTGATGGGCAATCATCTTGTTTTTCCCGAGTCTGGATGCCCAGAATGGTGTCAATGATGTGTGGGCCGAACCTGTTACGGGATCCTCATTTATTCCGCATTGTGGAGCAAAGAAACGCGACACAAAATCCACATTATCTCCCTTTGCTGTAACAATAAGTCCCCGTGCATCCAGCTTAAGCATTTTTTCAAAATCAGGTTCAATTTTTTTTACTGTACTTTCATTTTCCAGTACAGCCAGATAATCACTTCTTCCTTTATACAATTCTGCTACCCTTGTCCCGATACAATTTTCAACTCCCAGACTTTCTTCCTTTGTTGATAATTCCAATTTATCGGTTGGGAAGTTAAGTATAAGCAGGTCGTCTTTCTTTTCGACATACAGAACCCCGCTTTTCTGAGACTGGAATCTGATAATATCTTCATGATAACCAAGCACATTGAATAGAACAAATGCCGAAGCAAGTGTGGCATGGCCGCATAGATCAACTTCCACTGCCGGAGTGAACCACCTTATCTTAAAATTCTTACCATCAGGTATGACAAATGCTGTTTCAGCCAGGTTATTTTCGAACGATATTGATTGCATCAGATCATCGCTGAGCCATTTATCCAATATGCAAACAGCTGCAGGATTACCTGAGAACAATCTGTCTGAAAAAGCATCTACCTGGTACATCTTAATTTTTTTCATAGTTCTGTTATTTTTCTACATGTGTTGCCAGATTCCGGGCGTGCCTCTTAAGCCGGGAACTGACATGGAGTGTTCATGTTGTTGTGTATATATGAATGTCCTGGTATCATTGATAATTTTAATGATATACAAAAATATATTTTCCATAATGACTTTGTTAGTAATCGTAATTAATTTCGATAGTAAATAAACAGCATTATACAGAATATGATATTAAATCACCTTCTGTATTTATCGGAGGGTGTCTTTACAGCCAACAAAGTTACCCTCTGCCCCCTAAACTAATCTTTATACACATCTTTCTTTTATTATCTGCCGAAGGGAGGAGATCCCTCACTCGTAAATCCTGAGCTTATGAAGGATTGACGAGTGAAGAATCTCCTCCAAATCTCACAAATACTAAAAGGGGTTTCATCGAAATGAATCTTCCTTTAGTTTACGAAGGATTGACGATTGAGGGATCTGCTTCCGAGGTGCTGATGAGTTAGATTTGTTTTCCCTCGACTTAAAGACGGTTGACTTATCTATCCGGTATAATGGACAATGACATTTCAATTTACAGGGCAAAACAGAATGAATAATGGAATAATAATTTTCCGGGGTGATCTTAAGAAATTAATCCCGAATCCGGATTTAAACCCTTAATGAGCCACGGAATCCCCTGACAGCATAATAAGATGATGCATCATTATGATATACAAATACATTGTCATAGCGTCGATCGGCAAAGATAGCACCACCAAGGTCCCTGATTCTGGAAGGAGTTTTTAGCCAGCTTGATGTTCTGGTATCGAAATTTCCATGTTTCTGTAATTCCTGGTACTGGTCCTCTGTGAGAATCTCGATACCCATTGCAGCTGCCATATCCAGAGCGTTATCCTTTGGTTTCGATTCTTTCCTTGAATCAAGCGCCTTACGGTCATAACAAAGACTACGGCGGCCTTCAGGACTTTCAGAAGAACAATCAAAAAAGATGTATTCGCCTGTCTTTTTATCATAATCGACAACGTCCGGTTCACCTCCGGTTCTTTCCATCTCAAAGAGTGATAATAGTTTTTCAGGATGAGCTTCCAGCCTGGCTTTCAGGCTATCCCATTCAAGACTTTTATGTCGGTTCATATTTTTATAGAAACGTGAATGCAGTGTTTCAAGCAGTTTTTCACATTGTTTGCGTGACAGGTGCTTTCTGGTATTGCTGGTTAGCATAGCTCTTTTAGTAAAACATACTGTTCATTTTTATTAACAATAATTGATGCTACATGTTCAATCAATATCAGATGCTTCCATTATAATAAGGAAAGCCCGGCACTGCTGTATTCCATTCAGCTGCCGGGCTGCATAAATAGATGGTCTGCGTTAGACTTTTTTCTGTTTATTGCATTAAATCAAATCGGTCGGCATTCATAACCTTAACCCATGCCTTCACAAAGTCATTTGCAAATTTTTCTTTGTTGTCATCCTGTGCGTAAAGTTCGGCATATGCACGTAATACGGAGTTTGAACCGAACAGCAGATCAACCCTGGTAGCTGTCCATTTTGTTTGATTGGTCTTTCTGTCAACAACATGATAAAAGTTTTCTGAGACAGGTTTCCAGGTATATTTCATATCGGTAAGGTTTACAAAGAAGTCATTTGTAAGCAAACCTTCTTTATCTGTAAATACACCATGTTTTGAACCGCCATGGTTTGTTCCTAATACCCGCAAACCACCGATTAAAACAGTCATTTCGACGGCAGTCAGACCCATGAGTTGAGTTCTGTCAAGAAGAAGTTCTTAAGGTTTAACGGCATATTCTTTTTTAAGCCAGTTTCTGTAACCATCGTGAACAGGCTCCAGGACTGAAAAAGACTCTGCATCGGTCATCTGGGCTGTCGCGTCACCCCTGCCCGGGGAGAACGGGACTTTAACATTTACACCTGCATTTTGTGCGGCTTTTTCTATAGCTGCACTTCCTCCAAGAACAATCAGATCGGCAATGCTGACCTTTTTATTCAATCCTGCCTGGATTTCAGCGAGTTTCTTCAGTACCTTATCAAGTCGTTCCGGCTCATTGCCTTCCCAATCCTTTTGCGGGGCCAGTCGAATTCTTGCACCATTAGCACCGCCTCTGTATTCTGAGCATCTGAAGGTTCTGGCGCTGTCCCATGCTGTATTAATAAGTTCAGCCTGGGTTAATCCGGTATTCAGAAGCTTAACTTTCAAGTCTTCAATTTCTGTATCTGAAAGTGAATAGTTAACAGTTGGTATTGGATCCTGCCAGATCAGATCTTCTTTCGGGACATCCGGTCCAAGGTAGCGGCTTTTCGGACCCAGATCGCGATGAGTTAGTTTAAACCAGGCTCTGGCGAAAGTTTTGGCAAAATACTCGGGGTCTTTATAAAAGCGTTCAGATATTTTCCTGTACTCAGGATCTATTTTCAAAGCCATATCTGCATCGGTCATCATAGGATTCCTTCGAACACCGGGCAAGTGGGCGTCAAAAGGTTTGTCTTCTTCCTTAATATTAACAGGTTCCCATTGCCAGGCTCCGGCCGGGCTTTTTTTAAGTTCCCAGTCGTAAGTAAGAAGCAGATAGAAATAAGTTCTGTTCCACTTGTTGGGATGGGTTGTCCATGCACCTTCCAATCCGCTTGTAACTGTATTTTCAGCATTTCCTTTACCCTTGGGATTCATCCAGCCAAAACCCTGGTTTTCGATAGGAGCAGCTTCCGGATTTGGTCCCAGCAATGATGCATCACCATTTCCGTGAGCTTTACCAACAGTATGGCCCCCGGCTGTCAGCGCTACTGTTTCCTCATCATTCATTGCCATGCGTTTGAAAGTGGTTCGCATATCTTTGGCTGTTTTCAGAGGATCCGGATTTCCATCCACGCCTTCAGGATTTACGTAAATTAATCCCATCTGCACGGCAGCTAATGGATTTTCAAGAGACTCACTATCTGAGCTGGCTGAGTAACGTGATTTTCCAAGCCATTCCTTTTCAGCTCCCCAGTAAATATCTTTTTCAGGGTGCCAGATATCCTCTCGTCCGCCGCCAAAGCCGAATGTTTTGAATCCCATCGATTCATATGCCATATTTCCGGCAAGAATAAACAAATCGGCCCATGAAATTTTGTTGCCATATTTTTTCTTGACAGGCCATAATAACCTTCGCGCCTTGTCAAGATTGACATTATCAGGCCAGCTGTTAAGCGGAGCAAAACGTTGATTGCCTGTATTGCTTCCTCCGCGTCCGTCAGCGGTACGGTAAGTACCTGCACTGTGCCAGGCCGTCCGAATCATTAATCCACCATAGTGCCCCCAGTCAGCAGGCCACCAGTCCTGACTGTCAGTCATTAATTTTTTCAGGTCATTCTTTAATCCTTCAAAATCAAGTTTTTTAAATTCCTCACGGTAATTAAAATCACTGCCATAAGGATTTGTTTTGGAATCATGCTGATGTAAAATGTCTAAATTCAGAGCATTTGGCCACCAACTCATTACGGAGCTATTTGTATCCGTATTTGCCCCGTGCATTACAGGGCATTTTCCTTTTTTTGAATTGTCTATATGATTACGTTTTTATTTAATTACTGAATTTTCCTGTTATCTGTAGTCTGATATCCCGGATTTTAAAATTCTTGATTTTCTTCTTTTTAAAATATTCGTTTAGAAGCTCATCTAAATGTTCATCTTCAAAATCTTCTATCCTATCAGTTTCTGTGCAGTATAGATGATGGTGGTGAGACAAAACCGCATCATAACGCATAATACCTTTTTCGTTTTTAACTTTTATAAGGAGGTCTTTTTCAGCAAGCGTATCCAAGACCTTATATACTGTAGCGATTGATATATTCGGATTAGTAGTGATGCGTTAACTTTTTAAAATATTATATAAAACACTGATAATAAAATTAATATAAGCGTTCTTTGATTTTTTGATTTGATTTGACCAGTAGTTTTGCACTTTTTACGTGCAAAAT
>Ga0116184_10000145_pt1 | contig 86813 bp, 64 predicted proteins | sample AD_JPNNA5_MetaG_FD_89886 | JGI IMG/M metagenome (GOLD analysis project Ga0116184, IMG submission 89886) | Active sludge microbial communities of municipal wastewater-treating anaerobic digesters from Japan - AD_JPNNA5_MetaG | ecosystem: Engineered > Bioreactor > Anaerobic > Digestate | place... | reverse complement strand
TCTTCGAGGGCGAAGGGTCGACTGTGCTGAAAAAGAACCAATTCATCGGTGTGCTGGACCTGTTTTCCGGCAAAAAACGGCTCAGCAGCGTCAAGGCTCTCACGGACCTGAAGCTAAAAGCCCTCTCCGTGGATGACCTGCAGGAAATACTAGCCCGTGACCCTGCCCTTGGAGTAAAACTCCTTCAAGCCTGCTGCTGCTTCCTGGGTGGATACATCCGGAGCCGCATCCACTAACAAGATCATGAACTGGAACCGGCTCATCTTCACCATCATCATCCTGGCAGCCTGCATACTGGCCTTCATTTTTTATCGGCCGCTGCTGATGTACCTTCTGCTGTCGCTGGTGTTGGCCTATTTTCTGGATCCTGTCATTACCTGGATGGAATATAAACGAGTGCCCCGATGGCTGGGAACGCTGATCATCTATTTGGTCATCCTGGGCTTGCTGGCTTGGTTGATCGCAACCTATGTGCCAGTGCTGATCCGGGAAGGCAATCAGTTCCTGGACCTGCTTGGCCGAACAGACAGACCGCTGCTTCAAACGATCCTGGATTTGCCCGGCTTCAAGTCGCTTCACGAGTTTGTGGAAAGCCTCGACCATTCGGTTCCCCAGATGGGTTTGCTCACTCGGTTCGAGACTTTTCTGGAGACCGCAGTAACCAAGATCAGTGAATTCCCCCAACTCCTGATTTCCAACTATCAGTCCATACTTGGCACTCTTGCCATGGTGCTGATGGTGCCCATATTCTCGTTTTTCCTGCTAAGCGACAAAAAATCCATCCGCCGCGGCATAATGAGCCTCGTGCCAAACAAGTATTTCGAGATTTCACTGATCCTGCTGAAGAAGGTCGATGAGAACGTGGGTAATTATCTGCGCGCCATCCTGCTGGAGATGCTGGCGGTTGGCATCATGTCAACAATTGCGCTTGGCATGCTTGGGGTACCCTACTCAGTGGTGATCGGCGCCATCGCCGGCTTAACCAACATCATTCCCTACATCGGTCCCTGGCTGGGAGGCTTTATCGCCGTCTTGGTCATCCTGTTCAGCGGCATGCCGTCGGTGAACATTCTCTGGGCCTGCATTGCCATGTTCCTGGTGCAGCAGGTTGACAACTACGTGGTCTATCCCGCCATTGTGGGAAAAACCATGAAAATGCAACCTTTGTTGGTGATCCTAACGGTATTGGCCGGCAGCTATTTTGGCGGCGTGTTCGGCATGCTGTTCTCCGTGCCTTTGGTTTACATGATCTTCAGCCTGCTCACGGCTACCCAAAAGTATTTGAAAGAATTCCGTATTATCTGAATTGAGGTATAAATGAGTCTGATCGACAAATGCCACTCCTTCCAAGACGCCAAACGCGCTATCGCTGCCGGCTATTATCCTTATTTCCGGGAAATATCTTCGGAACAGGATACCGAGGTTATCTGCAACGGCCAGAAAATGCTTATGCTCGGTTCCAACAGCTATCTGGGGCTCACCACTCATCCCAAGGTGAAGGAAGCCTCCATCGCCGCGGTGAAAAAATATGGCAGTGGTTGTGCCGGATCGCGCTTCCTGAACGGCACCCTGGACATTCACATCCAGCTCGAGGAGGAACTCGCCCGCCTCGTTGGAAAAGGCGCCGCGCTGGCCTATCCAACAGGATACCAAGCCAACCTGGGCTGCATCTCCGCGATTATGAACAGAGACGAGTTCATGATCACCGACAAGTTTGACCATGCCTCGATCATCGACGGCTGCGCGCTCTCGCTGGGCACCATGCTGCGTTACAACCACAATGACATGGCTGCTCTGGAGCGAGCTCTGAAAAAGACAGACGGCAAAAACAGCCTGGTCATCGTGGACGGAATTTTCTCCATGGAAGGCGACATCGCCAATCTGCCGGAGATAGTGAAGCTCTGCCAGAAATACGGAGCCAGCCTGATGGTGGACGAAGCCCATTCTCTGGGCGTTTTGGGTAAAAAGGGGGCCGGCGCCGCTGAGCATTTTGGCCTCATCGCCGAGACAGACCTGATCATGGGGACCTTCAGTAAATCTTTGGCCTCCGTGGGCGGCTTCATCGCCGCAGACGAAGAGGTGATCCACTATCTGAAGCACAAATCCCGTGCCCTGATCTTTTCCGCTTCGTTGCCCCCGGCCTCCACAGCCAGCGTGTTGGCAGCATTGAAGATCATGGAGTCCGAACCGGAGCGGATCGAACGCCTTTGGGAAATCACACACTACATGCTAAGAGAGTTCCAGGCAATGGGTTACGACACCGGAACATCCTGCACACCGGTGATTCCGCTGCATGTGGGCGAGATGAAGGTCGCCTTTGAAATGTGGAAACGCCTTGGCGAAGAGGGCGTCTTTATCAATCCCGTTGTGCCGCCGGCCGTTCCGCCAAACTCCTGTCTCATCCGCACATCCTTTATGGCCACCCACACGAATGAACAACTGGATTTCGCCCTGGACAAGTTCCGCACCATCGGGAAGCAACTTGGCGTAATTTGACACCGCCTGATTTGATTTTCAACATATAAAATATAGCCATACCAGGAGGAAACATGGCCAGTAAAAGCAGTGCCGAATATTACGGCAGCCTGAAAGAGATGTCTCCGATCCGCGCCATCGCCGAGACGCTCATGAACAACGACAAAGTGCGCAAAATCGACATCCGCCAAGCCTATGAAATGGCGAAGAAACAGCCCGGCATAACCGTTACCGACCTCCCCGTCTATCCGGAATTTGTGAGACTGCACAATCTTCCCGCTGATGCCAAAGTGTTGGACGACTGCCACGGCAACATCATTGGCCGCACCGCGAAAGCCCGCCGTTTTTACCATCGCCTTGACGCCAGCAAGAAAAACAAGCTGGAAGGCGACTTCCGCGAAGCAGTATGGCAAATGCAGCACTACCCGCTGGTGAAGGCTGAGGCGATCCTCGGCATGGACAAAGACCTGATGCTAAAAGCCACCTTCATCACCACGGAGAGCGACGTCGCCAACCTTTACAACTGGCTGCTGAACTTCGCGCCTTACGAACAGCTCAAAGAACAGTATGAAGCCAGCCCAAAACTGCCCATCCAGGACATCATCCTCATCGCCTTCAACGAATGGACCTGCGACGATCCTTTCTACAACAACGTCGGCGCTCCTCAGTTGGCCCTCGTTGACGAAAAGCACAACGTGATCGTCAACCTGGGCATGCGCTATTTCGGTGAAAGGAAAAAAGGCACCCTCACCCTGGCCTGGACTTCCGGCATCCGCATCGGCATGGCCGCTTGTCACGGTGGCATCAAGGAACTGGATTTCTCCACCTGCGACGACCCCAAATTCCACGCCCTCGGCAAACGCTCCATCGCCTTCTACGGCCTCTCCGGAACGGGAAAATCCTCCCACACGAACAGCCACGACAACGCCGGCACCATGCCTCAGGGTGTGTCCAAAGTTGTGCTTCACGACGACGCCTTCCAGATCGACCTGGAAAACAAGATCTGCCGCGTGTGGGAACCCACCCTCTTTGACAAGACGGACAGCCGCCCGCCGGACCATCCGGACTGGAAATATGCCCTCGCCGTGATGAACCACGCGGTTGTGGAACTCGACGGCAAGCGGATCCCCATCGGTCAGGACACCCGCAACCAAAACGGCCGTGCCCTGCTCGACCGCTCCCTGCTGGGCAATTACGTGAACCGCTGCGCTTTCCCCAAGGCTTTGGTCTGGCTGATGAAAGACTCCGCGCTGCCTCCCATCCTCAAACTGGCGGACAAACACCTTGCCATCGCCATGGGCGCCGCGCTCATGACCCAGCGCAACCGGGCCGAGAACGTCACCGAGGACGAGCTTAAAAAGCTGGTCTTCGAGCCTTTCGCCAATCCATTCCGCGTTTATGAGCTCTACCGCGACGTCGAAGCCTTTATCCAGGTGGCCGACAACGGTGCGGATTTCTATTGCTTCAACTCCCGCGGTTACTGGAAAGAATCTGACGAAGTGCTGGAAGCCATTCCGCTCAAAACCTCCCTCACCCTCCAGACCGCCATCCTGCTCGACCAACTGCAGTGGGAACCCTGGACCGCCTTGCCCGGAGCGATGATTCCCACCCGCGAAAGCATCGAAAAGATCCTGCCCGGTTATTACGACCTCTACGATCCGGCCAAACGCGGCAACCTGGACAAATACCAGGAACTGCTGAAAGACCGCTTCCAGCAGCGCCGCGATTTCCTGATGGGCAGCGACCTCCAGGAAAAACCCGAACTCCAGAAACTGGTGGTGGATGCCCTCAACCTGAAAATCTGAGCAACTCAACCAATCATAATGAAGAAGCCCGGTTATGCCGGGCTTTTTTCTGGCTTAGGAAAAGGCTCATGTTCAGATGGAGTGGGCGCGGTTGCCCTCATTCCAGCTTCAAAGTCCTTTCGAATGAGCGTAGCGATGCCAGTTGGCCGTTAAGGCCCTTTCCTGTGTCCCTGTCGTGCCTCCCGCATGATGCCCGCATTTGATGCGAGTATTGTGCGGGAGACATGGGAGTGGAATGGAAAAGGGCGCTCAGGGTGTAGCCACCGGGAACTATCGGCGGGCGAACCAGTTATCTTCCGGTAAATAGTTCCGGGCGTGGATGATATCCTGTTTCATCCGGGCCAGATACTCCGGCGAGCCTTCCCTGATCTGTTCATAGAAGCAGGCGAACATCAGGAAGCGGCGGTAATTGAGGAAAAGTTCCACGCGGCCGTATTCTTCAGCAGGCAGCGTGTTTTCGCTTTCGTAAGCCTCCATGAAGGGGGTGATGAAAATAGCGTCCAGTTCGGCATTGCGCCTGGCCCAGGGGGAATGGAAATTCACGCGCGAATACTCACTGTAAACGCAGATGGCGATTTCCACCATGAACCAGAGATAGTTCGCCACGTCGAAATCGATCAGGATGAGGCGGTTGTCCTCTGCCAGGATATTGCCGGGATGGGGGTCATTGTGTAAAAAGCCGTGATTGTCGCGGGTGACTGGAAGGGCATCCAGTTCGGTTTTCATCACAGACCAGGCAGCACGGACCTCATCGTCTTGAAACCGGCGGCGGAAAACCTCCCACTCTCGCTGCCGGCTGATAAGAGGGCTGCCGCTGGCGTCTATGCAGGCGGAATGTTGCCACTGGGGCCAGCTTTTGGCCAGACGGTGCATTTTTCCCAGCATCTCCCCCCAGCGTCTGTAAAAATCTGAGCAATCGCGCGGATCGCCTAACTGGACTTGCTTTCCGGACACCATCCTCCAGGCGTAAACAATATATTCCTGACCGCCGCAGATGACAGCCTCCGCCAGCTTGCCCGCTTCCGAATGCAGAGGGGGCAAGGTGTCCACACCGTTCTGGTTTAGCCATTCCTGCCAGGCTTGACGCTCCGCCACGCTGGCCAGGGAGCGTTGAGAACCTGCTGGCATCACCTTGAGCAGGCGGTCTTCCCCCTGGCGGGAATAGCTGTAGATAGTGCCGTCTGACCAGGCATGGCCTCCGGCGAAGTATTCCGGTGGCTTATCCCAAGAGTAAAGCTCTTTCAAAGCTTCACGCAAATCCTCCGGCATCGGCCTGAGGCCTATCGCGCCGGGTTGTTCAGTGTTTCTGTTTTCCATATCAGTTCACTTTCAAAGCTATGGGCCAAAGGATTTACCGGACCGCGGTGGCGTCAAGGAAAAGTCGGTGGGGCAGTGCTGGGCGATGCCGAACCTATTAAGCAATGATGCGAATATTTTACTTGACAATGGGGGGGGTAAAGAGAATCGTTTCCATGGGGTGGTTTGGATTTTTATGGAATATATTGGCCGCCCCGACGAGGTTCAACATGAAACGTTTTGCTTTGCTTTTGCTTTGGCTCGGTTGCGCTGTGGGAATGCTTTGCGCCCAAATCCCCTTGTATGAGATCTCCGTTCCTCCGGTTTTCGTTACCCAAAGCTATTACGACTATGTGATGGGCGGCTACAGCGACCTGCCCGTGGCCGAGTTTGCACCGGACCAGGGCAGCGGCCGGGTGATGGTCTATCATGCCAAGCGGGGAAGCTACTCCAGCCCGCGCAAGGTCTATTTCAGCTACATCGACGCCGCGGGGCAGATGCAGACTGTGGTTGATCCCTGGCAGGACGTGGATACGCAGATGGGCTTCGCTTCGCTGGCTTGGGACCAAAGCAGCGGAAAGGCCCTCTACGCCTGGCATGAGGACCACGACGCCGACAACAAGTTGGAAGTGGTGTTCATGCACGAACACGATCCCGTAAGTTTTCCAGGAACTTACGGAGACCGGGTCCCGGTTTTCGATCCGCCCTCCCTTCCAGCTGGACATGAAAATGACGAATTCATCTGGCCCAGCATCAAAACCGGTCCTTCGCCCAATCCGGGCATGCGCCGGGTTTATATTCTGGGCAGGAATTCCCAGGCCGCGGGCGACTTGGTTTCTGAAAACGTATTGGTCGCCTACGCGGATTTCAACGCAGCCATGCTGGACGCGCTGCAACCTCTGAACTGGTCCTACACCACTATTCCGCTATTGGATGCCTGGCACGCGGAGGCGGATACCTTTGTGCGCAGGATGTATGGCTCTTTCGCGGTGGGCGATGATGGCCGCATCTACTATGCCGGGTACCATTCCGCCTACGATCCAAACACTTACGAGGCCAGCGATGAGCCGGACCTCGACGTCTTCGTCTGCGACAACTACGGCGCCGGAACCTGGCAGCATTACAGCCATTCCAGCAGGATCCCTTCCTACAATCCTTGGAACTCGTGGTTGATGCGGCACGCCTTTTACCAGGGCGAGCCGCCCAACCAAACAGCTGTCCCCGATGATGAGATCTATTACATAATAAGCAATTCCGGGCATTTCAACCTGCTGATCGATGCCAACGGAGTGCTGCATTTTCCAGGGCTTTGGGTTCTGAGGATTGGCGAGGAAAGTTATCTGAACCCGGACCTATACACGGTCAAGGAAGTTGTGTTCGATCCGGACACCCAGCAATTCGCCATCCGCGAGGTTTTTCCCGTGGCGGGAACCAGTTCCGACGACCTCTGGTGGATGCCCTGGGACGCGGATGGAAACCTGAATGCTGACAGTTGGCCCCTGAACCAGGAGCAGCCTGACATGCGCTTTCATTTTCCCTTCTGCCATTGGGACACGGAGGAAACGGCAGGAACGGTAATGATGATGTTTGCCTTCAACTATATCCGCCTCACCGGCGGAGGCCCGGATGGCAGCATGGCCTGCCTCTGGCAGGACAGCTACAAAGCCCGGATGTACAATCTGTTTCTGGCTGATTCTTTGCAGTATGCGGCTTACGAAGACGATCCGGAGATTTTTCTGGCACTAAGTGCTGACCAAGGTGCGCATTGGAGCGAACCGGTTGTGTTGAGCGGGGTGGAGAATCCAGAACTGGCGGGCATGACACCGATGTGGGTGTATCCCTCCGATGCCTTGCTGCCTCTGACTACATCAGATCCTACCGGAGATTGGAAGCGGCTTTGGCTGATGTTTTACGACGATTACAACTGGGGGTCGCAACTGCCGCCCGAACATGGATTAGAATGGGGCAACATCAACTACATGGCCCTGGATTTGCAGTTCCCGACTGTTTCCACGCCTCAGGAGGAAATACCGCAGGTTTCCAGCCCCACTCTGAACGCGTATCCGAACCCCTTTTCCGCAGCCTGTGTCCTGAACGTTGCCCTGCCTGCAAAAAGTCAAGCGGAGCTTACTGTTTACAATCTGCGGGGCCAGGCGCTCCGGCATCTGCACAACGGCGTTCTTCCAGCCGGAGAAGCCCATTTCAGTTGGGACGGCAAGGATGAGCGAGGCCGGGAGGTTCCCTCAGGGATCTATTTGTTGAGGCTGGATGCTGGTTCCACAAATGCCACGCGGCGGGTGGCGCGGATCAAATAGCCCCCACGGATTATTATGAAAAAACAAACAAGCCCGGCTGGAATGGCCGGGCTTGTTCTTTATGGAGTTGCTTGGTTATTTGGCGTTTGTATAGGACTCATTCGAAGCGATGACCTTGTAGAATCGCATCGCGTGGCTGAGATCCATATCGTTCCAGTAAGCATCAGTGGTTTCTCCCAGGAAGGTGTAGGTTCCATAGGGATCGGTGCTTACCCAGATCTGATAGTAGTTCGCGTTGGTTATGGCACTCCACTGCAATTTTACATAGTCGGTGGTGGTATCAATATAGCTGACACTGACGTCTGGCACCGCCAGCCAGGCGAGGTTGACTTTCACGTTCACGCCATCGCTGGCTGTGTCAGTCCCGTCGCTGACCGTAAAGGTCAAGGCTTCGGTGCCGTACCAGTCTGCGGTGGCGGTGAAGGTGACGGTCAGGCCGTTGATGGCAACGTTCACATTTGTGTTACCGCTGTAACTGAGGGTCAGGGTATCGCCATCCACGTCATCCACATACTGGCTGAAATCCACCACCAGGCTGCCGTTCATGTTGAACTCGAACGTATCTGGCAGAGCGATGGTGGGTGGTGTGTTTGCTCCAGCGGTGTCCACCAACAGCTCGAAGGGATCGCTGGCGCCGCAGAGTGGCATCTGGGCTGTCCTGCCCGTGGTGTCCGTGGCCAGGATGTAGTAGTAGAGCGTCTGGCCCAGGGCGGGGGTAGGCACGCTGGCAGTCCAGTTGTTACCGGAGACCAGGGTGAGTGGTGCAGTCAGCCATTGTCCTGTGGTGCTGTGGCGGTAAGCAATGTAGGTGCTGCCGACATTCAGCGGATTGCTGTGGGTGATCGTCACGTCCAAGGTCACAAAGCTGTTGGCGGTCGCCGAAGTCGGCTGCACATGCACAATGTGGATCATCTGCTCGTCGAAGATGGTATGCACGCGGCAGTGAGCGGCGTCATCGGAGAGCCAGGAAGAGCTGTAGTAGCCCTGCACGGTGTAACCCGGCATGGCTGCCTGATAGGCGGCGATGGCAGCCTGGTCAGCCGCTGAAGCGGTCGAGTTCCACTGTGGGACATAGATCTTGTTGTTGAAGATAAAGGAGTTGGCGTAGGGTTCGTTCTCGCTGGTCTGGTCAACGCGGAAGATCTGGTAGGGGGTTCCGTAGCTGGAGGTTTTGCTCTCCCAGTAGTCCACCACATTTTCCAGAGCGGCGTAGTTGGAATGGCCAACCGGCACACGGGCGATCATGACTTTGTCCACGTCCAGAAGTTTGGCGTGGCAGTCGATGTGATCGATGCTGGAGTTGGAGAGCGGGTCGGCATACATGAAGTATTCATTCACACCCAGGTATTCCTGCACCAAGTCCTCGATCTCGGCCAGGGTGTAGCTGTATTCGGTAACTTGGGAATTCTGAACTCCATCGTTCTCAGTCATGATGAGGTTGGTTGACATCATCTTGCCCTGGCCGTCGGTCATCACGTTGCCGCCGGTGGCAACCAGGGGCATATAGTAGTAACCGAAGCCAAACTGGTCATCCAAGACCGCGTTGACGGCGTTGTCGTAGGGCCGGTTCCGGTTGTAGCGGAAGTCCACGATGGCCATATCGCCGTTGGCGTCGAAGATGCTCCAGGGGCCGTAGTCACGGGTCCAGTAGGTGTTGACGCCGTCGCGGATGATGAAGCTGACGTTGCTCATGTTCACGCCGTTGGAGGAGAGCTGACTGCTGGCATTGCCCTGGTTGCTGGAGGTGACCAGAACGTAAACCTGTCCGCGGTTGGAGAGGTCGGCGATCATGGGGTAAGGCAGGCCGAAACCGTTGGCGTAGGCAATGAGGACGCCGGTCGCGGGTTCCCATTCCGCGATGAAGCGGATATCGCTGGGCTCCACGTAAGCTTCAACGGTGAAGCTGACCGGAACGGTGAGGCTGGGTTCGTTGACCGCGTTGGAAGTGATAACCATGTTGGCGTTGTAGGTTCCGGCTGTAAGCGCTGCGGCGTTCAGGGTGAGGGTCAGCACAGTGTTACCGCCAGCCGCAATGGTGCCGGAGGTTGGGCTAACTGTTCCCCAGGCCGCGAAGCTGGAGGATGTGCTCCAAGTCAGGGCTGCTCCGCCGTTGTTGGTCACGGTCACTGTGGCTGTGGTGCTGGTTCCTTCCACTGCTGTTCCTGAAACTGAGGCAGGTGTCACAGCAATCAGAGGGTCAGTAACTATTTCATCCCAGACGTCCATCTGCAGATCCACTACCAGGATGGGGTTAACAGGATCGTTGGATGTGATGGTTAAATCAGCGTAGTAGCTTCCAACGGCCATGTCCACCGCGGAGAAATTGACGGTCACGGTTTCGCTTTGGCCTGCGGCAATGCTGCCGGAAAGCGGCGAGGCTGAATACCATGTGGGATCTGGACTGCCTGTGGAAGGCAGGACTATGCTGCCAGAGAGGGTGTGGGGCTCGGAATTCCAACCGTCACCGTTGAGGGTCCAGGGTAGGGTGAGGTTGCCGCTGAAGCTGGAACTTATGGTCACATTGACTGTGGCGGAGGCGGATTCACCTCCCTGGATTACGCCCCAGCCGTTGGAGGTCTCACCATGCCAGGTAATTGTCACGCCATTGCCACTGGTCACATTGGGGGTCATGTCGCCGCCGCTGCCGCCCACGAAGTTGGTAGCACTGTTCACGGTGACCCCGGCGGGGAAGCTGACGATCACGTCTTCCATCCATTCAGTGTCAGAACTGTTGTTGGTAACAGTGAAGGTCCAGTTTAGAGTGGTTCCGGGAGTGTAGTCAGTAGCGTTGAGAGTGAGGGTGCTACCGGTTATGTCGCGGTCTTTTTCACCCTTGGAGTTGCTGAGCCCGGTGAAATCCCTGCCGCTCATTTCTTCGATATTGATGCTATAAGTGAGCGTCTGGCTGCCGGTGTTGGTGATGGTGAAGCTGTCCGCACCTTGGGTACCCACCTGCAGGTAGGCGTAGAGGGAGTCGTTGTCTATGCTGATGGTGGGCGGGATGTAGCCCGTGCCGCTCACAGCGATGTTGACGCTGGTGTTGTTGTTGGAGTTGTTGGTGATCACCACGTTGCCGTTGTAGGAGGCCACAGCGGTGGGCGCGAAAGTCAGGTTGTAGGTCTTTGTTGCGCCGGCATTGATGCTGAAGCTCAGGCTGTTGCGGCTTTCCTTCCCGGCCAGCGGGGCTTCCGTGGAATTGCGTGCCGCAGCCACGATGTAACCGGCGGGGGTGGTGATGGTGCCGGTGAGGGTCTGGTCGCCGCTATTTTGGATGGTGAAGGTCTTCGTATCGGTGCTGCCCACGGCCACGTCGCCATAAGCGAGGGTTGTGGGATTGACCAGGATCATGGGGCCAGACTGGTTGGGCAGCAGGGTCAGCTTGAGGTTGGGTCGGTAGGAGGAGTTGTAACCGCCGCTAAAGATGTTGGTCTGATCAGAAGAATCTTGTCGTACGTAACGGTAACCGTTGGACACTTCGGTGTACTCAGTAGTGCCACTGTAGTTCCAGGATGCGATCTGATTAAAGGCGGTGTCCACCACGATGTTGTCTATCCCGTTCCACAAGAATGGAGTGGAAAGGGTGTACATATTCCAGCCGGTGGCTGTAGGCAAGTAGGAACTGCTGCTCCAGACCTGGGTGAGGCCTTCGGAGATCCAGCTGGAGACGTTGGTGGCAGTTGTATGTCCCATGCGGACCACAAAGTTCGGCATCGCCTGGGCTGGAAGTCCGGTAATGTTAAATCCGATCTTAGTGATATTGATGGGGCCAAACACTCCTGCGGCGTTGAGTTCCGCGGCAGTATAAACCGCCTGGCCATGCAAGCTGCGGTAATACTGGTTCACCGGGCAGGCGGTGCTGGTGCCGTTGGAGCCGGTGCCCGTGCCGATGATAACCTCAGTCACTATATTGGGAGTTGCTGAGGCGGTATTCGATGCAGCGGATTCACCCGCGGGGTTGGAATAGAGGGTGGTCACATAGTAGTTATAGGTGGTGCCGTTGGTGACGTTAGTATCGCTGTAAGAGGTGCCGGTCACGGTTGTGAGGGCGGCGCCGTCACGGTAGATCCTGTAACTGCTGATGGCGCGGTCTTTGGAACAGAGGCTGAAAGCTTCCTCAGCTTCACGTCCTGCCGCAGCAGTCCAGGTAAGCATTACAACAGAGTCGCCGCCGGTGGCAACCAGGTTGGTTGGCGCATACATATTGGGGGTGGCTGTCACGGTGGCGGTGGGGTCTGATTCATCGCTGCCGTAGAGCGCGGTTACCTTGTAGCTGTAGGTTGTGCCATCGGTCACAGCCGTATCTGTGTAAGTCAGTCCGGTCACAGTGGTGAGGGCGGTGTTGTTCTTATAGACCTTGTATCCTGTAGGTGTTCCAGTTATAGGTGCCTGCCAGGTGAGGGTCACCGATCCGTGGGTGGCGCTGGCGGTCAGTTCCCGCGGAGGATAGAGCATTCCCGGGGTGGGGAAGATCTTCAACTTAAGGTTGGGCAGATTGGTGCTGGCAGTCAGCGAAGTAGGCTGGTAATTGTCGTTTCTGCTCTGCCTGGCGCGGGCGGGTGAGGCTGTGGTATATGTCCACACGGGATAGTTGGATGTCCAAGCCTGGTTGCCCTTGATGGTGAGGATGGAGAGGTTGCTGCCGTCATAGGCGAACTGGTTGTCCAGATTAACCTCCATCCAGCCGCTGGTGGCGGTGTTGGGCCAGGTGCCGCTGTAAACCTGGGTGTAGCCTGTGGTGGAATAGGTTCCATCCGCCAGGGTGTTGGAACTGGTGTTTTTCATATAGACGGTCACAGACTCAATGGGATTCACATCAGCTCCGCTGGCTTTGTAAAAACCGATTGACTTGATGGTACCGGCAGTTCCGATCTCGGAAGTCAGGTAGACGGCTTCATGGCTGGAATAGTTGTAGTAGCGGTCAATGGGGTAGCTCTGGGTGGAGGTACCGTTGCCGATGACCACTTCCATCGGGGCGCCCACTTCCACGTTCACGGTGGTGTTGGCGCTGTACTGTCCCGCGACAGCGTTGAAGACGAAGGCTGCCAAAGTGCCCTCCGCCATTGAGGAGGCGGCTGTCACAGTGAAGTTCAAGGTGGCATAGCCACCTGCGGAAATAGCAGTGAAGCTGACGCTGCCGTTCACCACGGTGATGCCACTGGTGGAGCAGGTCAGGGTTCCGGAGCCAGCCAGGGAGGCAGCTCCCCCGGAGTTATTCAGTACGATGGAGATTGTGGCGGTCTCCCCCGGATCGAGCAGGCCATCGTTATCGCCGGTGGGATCACTGATCGTCATATTGCCAAAGGCCAGAGCAGGAGCGTTGATGGTCTTGCTGAAGTTGTAAGTCCAGGGATCGTAGCCACTCATGGTCATTGTGATGGTGAAGTTGGCTACGGTGCCGTCGGCGACGTTATTGGCGATCGTGATCGCGTAGGCGTCGTTTGCCTGAACTGAAGCACCTGCTGCCAGGCTACTGATGGTATGGCTGTTGTCAGTGATGGTGATGCCACTGGTGGAGCAGCTCAAAATGGCGGTTACGCTGCTGGCGGCGCTGGTGCCGGAGTTCTTGAAGGTGACATCAAAATAGCCGCTTTCGTTGTATTCCGGAATGTCGTTGTTCGCGTCGTCATAGTTCGCGGCGGTCACTTCCATCCAGGGACCAGCGGCCACGGTCTGGGCAATGGTGCCCACATAGGTAACGCGGTTGTGCGCAGTGGCTGTGATGGTGTAGTTCAGCGTGCCAGTGGGTGGGTTGCTAAGCGTGATGGTGGCGTTACCGGAGCTGTTGGTGAAAGCGCGGCCGTAGATCACGTTGTTGTAAGTGATCGCCACCAGGGTGTTGTTGACTCCGGTGGACACGTTTACGGAAGTGGTTCCAGATGTGATGCTGGAGGGGTGGGTCACGTTCATGGCGATGGGGGTCCTGGTGCGTGAGGAGAGGCTGGCGTCACCAAAGATGTGCCAGGTTTTGAACATATTCACGCCGTCGGAGCCATAGACATCCATCATCCTGCAGGAACCGTTGTAATACAGGCCGCCGACAGTTGTTTTGGCTTCGGCGATCAGCAGGTCAGTCACCTCATCCTGGGCGCGCATCGGCGAGCTCCAGGATTGGTTGATGGAAGAGGCGTACATTGCCACTGCACCGCCATTGGCATTGCGTAGCCAGGCTTCGGCAAAACAGGTCATGGAGACGAAGTTGCCGTTCACGCAGGCCACATCCATGATGAAGGGCGTTTTCGTGCCATTGGTGAGCGCTGAGGCATTGTTGTTGTTGAATCCGGTGGTGACCCAGCTTGTGTCTGACCCATGGCCGACATAGTTCATGAAACCACGGCCGGCATTGACATTGGTAGTCACGGTGGAAGCGGAGGCACCTGGGTCGTAGATCTGATCAACAGATGTGTAGCCGTAGTTGAGCAGGTCAGTGCGGATATTGTTCATGTGCGCTATGTCTGATTCGCCGTTGTCGCCGCCGCTGCCGCCTTCATCGGAGGCGATACCCAAGGCACGGCTCAGCCAGTTGTCGGTGGTGGTCACGTCTCTTTCATAGGCGATAGCCTTGTTGATCTGGGCTGTGACCTGGGCTGCTGTTTCGGCGGAGAAGCGGCCGACGAAAATATCGGGGTAGTTATCCGAACCGGCAACCAGGGAGAAGGACGGGTCAGAGCCGCCGTTATTGTGGGTCAGGGTTGGAATCTGGGGAGCATCGCCAACCAACTGCACATAGGTGAGGTCGTTGTCCGCGTTGTAGCGATTCTGGATGTAGGTCTGCAGTTGGGCAGCGGTAGTGCCGATGGTGGACCATTCCACTAGTTCCGTGGGGATTCCTTTTTGGATTTTCCAGTTCACATAGGGCTGGATGGTGCTCATGTAGTTGGTGTGGCAAATCACCAGCAGCTTGCCGAAGCTATCATTAACAGGGGTGTAGCGGAAGCTGTCCCAGTTCAGGAAACGGTTTTCATAGAGCGAGGCAAAATCGCGGGAAATGCTGCTTCTGCTGGTGATGATGGTGTTCACGGTATCCTGTCCGCTGGCATAAACGCGGACCTTGTAGGATGTGAAAACACGCAAAGTTTTGGTTTTTGGGTTGTAGGCGAAAGGTGTGGTCTGGACCACGATGCCCCGAAAATCCCTCATGATGTAGGGTTCGGAGAGTTCCGCCACATTTTGCGGGTAAAAAGCATCCCGCTGATACACATCCCCAAAGCTGTAAGGAACGGTATCCGGATTGATGTTGCGGGTGATGACACCTTTGGACGGGGCAACAGCGACGGGGAAATCCTGATACTGCACGTCCAGGAGCTCAAGTCTCATTTTGGCAGTGGGGTCGATGATAATGCTGCGGTTGAAGACCGGTAGCTGGGGAGCACCCTTTTCTTGGGTGAACCCTTCCTTGGGCAGGTCGATATGATACCAATCCTCGCCCCCGATCTGAACCCGTGTTTGTTCAAATCTGCCGATCTGATACTGCAGCAGGGTCTCGGTTCCTGAAGAAGAAAGCACGGTGACGGAATTGATTCCGCCTCCGACGGTGATTGTCTCCGCTGCCAGGCTTAGCGCCAGCAGAACGCTCAGAGACAGGAATAACAGGATTTTTTTCATCAGTTTTCCTCCTGACGTTTGTTATTTGCTCATAAGTTTTTCAAAGTCTTTCATGCCCTGAGGAGTGGAAAATTTCTTCATCATCTTCTTCATGTCCTCAAACTGGCGCAACAGCCGGTTCACTTCCATCACGCTGCGGCCGCAGCCTTTGGCGATGCGCAATCTGCGGCTGCCATTGAGGATGTCGGGCCGTTCGCGTTCCCGGTCTGTCATGGACTGGATGATCGCCTCCACGTGTTTGAGGGCGTTGTCGTCGATTTTCAGGTCGGCCGGCAGCTTGTGGCCCAGGCCGGGAATCATTCTGATGATGGATTCTAGGGAGCCCATCTTTTTGATGCTCTGGAGTTGCTTGAGAAAGTCGTTCAAGGTGAACTGGTTTTTGAGCATCTTTTTGGCCAGTTTCTCGCTTTCCTTGGCGTCAACCGCTTCCTCCGCCTTTTCGATCAGGCTGAGCACATCGCCCATGCCCAAAATTCTCGAGGCCATGCGGTCCGGATGGAAAACCTCAAGGTCATTGATTTTTTCACCAACGCCCACAAAGGCAACCGGGCGCTCGGTGACTGCTTTGATGGAAAGAGCCGCACCGCCGCGGGCGTCACCGTCCAGCTTGGTTAGGATAACGGCGTCGAAGGCCAGTTTGTCATAAAACTCCTTGGCCACGTTCACCGCTTCCTGTCCGGTCATGGCATCCGCCACGAAGAAGATGTAATCTGGCTTGACAAAGGATTTGAGCCGCAGCACCTCATCCATCATCACTTCGTCGATGTGCAGGCGTCCCGCGGTGTCAAACACGAGCAGGTTGATGAGGTCCTTCTGGGCCTGGCGCAGAGCGGTATCGGCTATCCGCAGCACGTCTTTGCTGTCTTCCGCGATTACGGGGATGTTAATCTGCTTACCCAGGATTTGCAGCTGGTCGATGGCGGCGGGACGGTGAACGTCACAGGCAACCATCATCGGCTTGATGTTCTTTTTCCTGAAATGCAGGGCCAGCTTGGCGCAGGCGGTGGTTTTGCCCGAGCCCTGCAAACCCACCAGCATGATTTTGGTGAGCTTGTTGTTGTAGGCCTTGAGCTCGAAGCCCTCGGTGTCCATCAGCGCGATGAGCTGTTCGTGAACTATCTTGATAACCTGTTGCCCAGGCGTGAGGGACTTCATAACCTCGGCGCCAAGCGCGCGCTTTTCCACTTCCGCCACGAAGTTTTTCACAATGCGGAAATTGACATCCGCTTCCAAAAGTGCCAGCCGAATCTCGCGCAGCGCGTCTTTGATGTTCTGTTCGGTTAGATAGCCCTTGCCGCGGATGTTGCGGAAGACTTTATCCAATTTTTCTGAGAGATTGCTAAACATAAAGGGTCCCGATGCTTATTATCATTATCTGTCAACTCACTATAAGGCCGTTGGACGATCCTGAATCCGTCCTTAACCCGAGCTTGTTCGCATCCCGCACGCGTCCCGGATAATCCCCGCATGAAATGCGAGTATTATGCGGGAGGCGTTCACGCAACGTATGATTGGGGCCTAAGGAGGCGTATGGGCCGGTTCTTCGGGGCACAGACGTGAAAGGTTGAAAGCCGCGATATTTGCATGGATGCAAAATGGTTGCGGAACGGCTAGTTAAAAACATAGGCATCGCGGTCAACTCACCCTAAGAGAGTGGATGGCTGCCGCGCGATCGTGGGAACTGAAAATGTGGGAGGCGGAAACGAGGATGCCGGCACCGCTGGAAATCAGGCCGGGAGCCGTTTCAGCGTTAACGCCGCCATCGACCTCAATAAGGGTGGGCAAGCCGCGCAGCGCGATCATTTCGCTGAGAGTGGCTGTTTTATCCAGTACCGAGGGGATGAAATTCTGCCCGGAAAACCCGGGATTAACGCTCATTAGCAGGACGTAATCCAGTTCGGGCAGGATGGAATCCAGAGTGGAGAGCGGCACTGCCGGATTGAGGGCTATTCCGGCCTTCATGCCGCGGCTCTTGATCCGTTGCACCAATCTGTGAACGTGGTATTCACATTCCTGGTGGAAACTCAACCACTGGACCCCGAGATCTGCCAGGGGATCAACATAGGCGGCGGGATTGGTGACCATCAGATGGGTGTCCAGGGGCAAATCGGAAAGCTGCCTTATCCTGAAGACAAGAGGCTGGCCAAAAGAAAGATTGGGCACATAATGCCCGTCCATGATATCAAGATGAAGCATATCAGCGCTGCTCACCGCGGCCAACTCCCTCTCCAGATTGCCAAAATCACAGGATAATACCGAGGCCGCGATTCGCACTTCCGCCATTATCAACTCCTGATTAGAAAAATAATGTCCCTGATCTCCTGGGGTATCATTGCCCTGCATTGGCGCAGGATTTCCGCTTTGCGCAGATAAAGTTCCTGCAGCCAGGAATTGTTTTGCACAGCCACGTAGAGGACTGAATCGTGAAAACGGAAGGGGTGGGAACGTGAGGCCAGGAGTTCGCCCACAACGTCCTTCCAGCCCTGGTAAAGCAGAATGAAAGGCTGGTATTTATCACCGCCGATCTGGGTCAATACCTGCTTTAGCAAGCTGGAAACAGGGCTGAAGGCCACGTTTTACCACCTTCCTTGGGGTAAAAAGACCGATCCGGCCGAGGCCGGATCAGTCAACTTTTTCAAACTGGGTAAGCGAGAAATATGCCAGGACCGCGGCTACCAAAGCCGCCAGATAGGTCTTGGCAAAAGCTCCGGAATCGTTTGTGACCATAAGCACCATGATCCCGGGGAGAATTGCCGCCAGGATGACCAGAATGTACCCAATCACAGAGGCAGACAGACTGCCCTTGCGGTTGATCAGAATCAGGGCCAGCACATTCAGGGCGATGAACACCAGGGTGGCTATAATGGTAACGATCACAGAAATGGCGTCAGGCTTGAAGAGCTTGCTGGCGAGCACCATAATGACAGGCAGGGCGATTGCCAGAATGCCGGTGACCGCAGTCAGAACCTTTTTCGTCATAGGATTGGACGAGGTGAGCTCAAAGTGGCGCTGTCGGTTTTTGATCGCCAGATATATAAGCCCAAAAACGGCTGCAATAAAGGCGAACATAACCAAATAGCCCAGGATGCCGTGACGCAGATAACCCAAAACGGAGACTATTGCGACAAAGAGGATCACCACGATCAATTGCACAATCGGTTTGGCTCCCGCCCCGGCTTTTCCCTCCCGCTCGTTTTTCTTGGCGTAGCTATTTAGCAGGTAAACTATCGCGAACACCGCGACAAAGAAAAGAACGGAAAAGGGTAGCACTTTGGGGTTGCCGGCTCCGATCAGGGATAAAGCTCCGATCATCACGACCACCGCCAGGACCCTGGTGATGTTAAACAGAGTGTTTTTCATGGGTTTCTCCCAGTTTATATTTCGTCTTCAGTTGGTTTCGGTTCTTCTGTTTCGACCACTTCAGCAACAGCATCGGGTTCAGCCGGGATTTCAGGTTCCACCGGAGCGGCAACTTGTTCTTCCACAGCTTCATCCCTGGCTTCTTTCTCGACCAGAACTTTCAGTTCCGACACGATATCCTTGTGCAGACGAATCTGGACAACAGTTTCGCCCAGGCTCTTGATGTTCTTTTCCATCAGGACCGCGGATTTGTGAATATTAACATCCTGCGCGGCCAGTTCATTCACAATGTCTATCTCAGACACGGAGCCGAACATGCTGTCATGTTCGTCCACTTTACGGACAAAAACCAAACTAAGGGTTCTAATCTTGGCGTCAAGCTTTTTCAGTTCCTCGATCAGCTTTTCTTCTTCTTCCGCGGCCTGATTCTGGATGGCACTGAGGTGTTTCATGTTCTGGGGAGTGGCATAGATGGCCAGCTTGCGGGGAATTAGGTAGTTTCTGGCGAATCCTCTTTTTACGGAGACGACTTCACCTTTCTTGCCCAACTTTTCTATGTGATTCAAGAGGATGACTTTCATGCGTATGTTCCTTTAATTCTTATTTTCCTGAAGTCGAGCCAGGTATCGGCAAATCCCAAAAGGGCGACCAGGATCAGGTTTAATAATGCCAGCGCGATCACCAGCAAAGTGACAAGAGGATTGGAGACGAGGCGTGAAAACCAGTTCAGAATCACGCCAATGCCCTGCACAAGAGGCAAAAAGCACAATGCGAGCAGAGTGTTTACCAATACTTCGCGCAGCGGAGGGATGAAATACAGCGGCAAAACTGCCAGGATCAAGAGATTGTACCAGGCAGGTAGGCTGAATTCTCTAAGGATAGATCTTACCCCGCTCAGATGCAGAAAGGCCAGATACCCGGCTGTGAGAGCCAGTAGCTGAGTGACGGTCCAACTGGCCGGCAGCAGCAAACGGGTGATGGCCAGGGTGTTTTGGGTTTTCGCCAGTTGCATCATCTGGGGAACGAGTTTGTTCATTTCGGCCAAAGCCAAGTCGTGCGCCGCAATGAGCTGGGTTCTAAACAGGAAGAACCTCAGCGCGCCATAGACGATGACCAGTATCGCTCCGTGGACCAGCGCCACCGCCGGTTTTCCCTGCCGGGTGAGGCTGTAGAGATACAGCAGGGAAACCAATCCGGCACCGAACACTGCATCGGAAACGATCAGCAAGGAGCCCGGTTGCCGCAGGGTAAAAGAGCCCAGCAGGACCGGGAAAACCAACCAGAGCAAAGCCCTGGATAAGATTTTGCCCCCGCTCCGCAGCACCAGGCTACGGAGGCTGACCAGCATCAGAAGCAGGCCCATGAAGGGACTGATGGTTGCCATGGCACCCAGGAGCAAGGCGATAATGGGCACTATTCGATCACGAATGGAAGCAGCGCCATTTGGCGGGCGCGCTTGATTTCGGTGGTCAGCTTCCTTTGGTGCTTGGCACAGGTTCCGGTCATGCGGGCGGGATCTATCTTGCCCACATCGGAGATGAATTGGCGCAGAGTGTCGAGGTTCTTGTAATCTATCACGAGCTCTTTATTGGCACAAAAGCGGCAGTATTTCTTGCGGCTGAATCTCTTTTTTCTGTCTGTCAGGTTCATTTTCTACTCCAAATCAAAAGGGTACGTCGTCGTTGGTGGAATCAGCACCGGTGTGTGGTGGTTCTTCAGGCAGGGGCGGTTCTCCAACTTCTTCCCTGGGTTTCCATTCGAGGGTCTGGATGAAATCAGCAATGATTTCGAAAACCTTGCGGCTAATGTTATTTTGGTCGGTATAAGATCTGGTATCGATCCTGCCCTCAACCAGTACTGCGGTGCCTTTGTTGGCCTGTTTGCAGATGTTCTCAGCTGTTTGGTTCCAAGCCACTACATCCACATAAACCGGAACTGATTGCCATTGATCGGATTCGTCTCTGAAACGCTTGTCCATGGCCACCGAGAAATTCACAACCGGGCTTCCCTTGGGGGTGTACTTTAGCTCAAGGTCCCTGGTGATGCGGCCGGCAATGATCACTCTGTTCAACCGGGGTAACTTTAGGTCTGCCATTTTTCCTCCTATTGTTCCTTCACGATGAACATGTGCCGGAGCACCTGCTCATTGATGTTCAGCTGTTGTTTGATGCCTTTCACACCAGCAGCTTCCATGCTGAGATAATTCACGAAGTAATAAGCCTCAGTGTGTTTGTCGATGGGATAAGCCAGCATTCGCTTGCCCCAGGGATCGGTTTTCACGATCTCTCCGTTTTGTTCTTTGGCGAGGTTGAGGATGCTTTCGTTCAGGGCAGCAGCTTCCTCTTCGCTGAGCTTAGGTGAGATGATCACCATAAGTTCATAGTTCTTTACCATTGTCTATCTCCTTTGGACATTTGTTTCCGGGATTTTCCTCCCCGGAACAGGATTTTTTCCAAACGCTATAGGCGTTCAACACCGAGTTGAAATCGCCGCGTATATATTCGTCTATAAGTTCACAAGCCTTTTCCAGGGCAGGTTGCAGCAGTTGCAACTCTGATTGGGAAAAGCTTTCCAAAACGTAATCCCTGGGGTTGGAGCCGTCGCGGCCAATCCCCACCCTGATCCGTTTCAGGTCTTCTGCAGGCATGATTTCCAGCAATGATCCCATGCCGTTGTGGCCGCCGTCCCCGCCGCCATTCCTCAAACGCAGACTGGCCAAGGGCAGTTCGATGTCATCATGGACCACCAGGGCTTCGGAGAATTTCCATTTCCTACGCGCTTCCGCCAACGCTTGGCCAGATCTGTTCATGTAGGTGTTGGGTTTGATTAGGCAAGCTTCGCGGTGGCGAAGATAATCGAACTGGCAGCCATGCTTGAAAGCCTTGTGGTGTCTTTTGGCCCAAAGCTCGAGACAGAGGAAGCCGGCATTGTGGCGTGAGAGCTCATATTCCTTGCCGATGTTCCCCAGTCCCATGATCAGCTTCATTGTTCGGGCTTGGGTTCCTCGGCAGCGGGTTCTTCACCCTCATCGGGAGCTTCCTCGGCTTTCTTGCCGTGCACAACCACTAGGGTGATGTCGTCTTGGTCTTTGTATTGCCAATTGCCTGTGGGCAAGTTCCTTATATGGAGAGTGTCCCCGACTTTGAGATCGGAGACGTCCAGACTGATCTCTTCGGGAACATCCTTGGCTTTGCAACTGATCTTCACCGTTCTTTGAATCACATCCAAGAATCCACCTTCTTTGGTGCCGATGGCTTCGCCCACAATTTGAATGGGGATCTCGAATTCCATTTCTGCGGATTCTTCTACCACCATGAAATCGATGTGCAGGATGTTGCGGGTTACGGGGTGTACAAGTTTGTCCTTGAGGATGGTATGGTATTTGTTGCCATTCAGGACTATCTCGTAAAAAGTCAGTTCGCTGAAGCTTTGCTTGTAGTACTGCAGAAACTTAGCGCGGTCTATCGCAATGGGTGTGGATTCGACCGTTTTGCCATAAAGAACAGCAGGGATCATTCCCTGACGGCGCAGGGCATTAATTTCGCTTTTCTTGCTGGTTTGTTTGGGTTGTGCTTCGATAGTAAATATCACTTATTCCTCCATTCTCAATATCTATTTGAACAGAATACTGAGAGATTCCTCTATATGTACTTTCTTGATGGCGATGGCCAGCATTTCCGCAATGGAAAGCTGCACAATCTTGGGGCAACTGGCCGCTTCCGCGGAAAGGGGGATTGTGTTTGTGACAAAGAGCTTTTCCAGCGGCGAGTTTTCAATGCTTTGAACAACCTTTCCGGAAAGAACTCCGTGAGTGCAGGCAGCGTAGATTTTTTTGACATCGTAATTATTCAACACCTCGGCTATCTTGACCAAGCTGCCGCCGGTGTCGATGATGTCGTCGAAAAGGATGGCCGTTTTGCCGGCAACATCTCCGATAATGTTCAGCAGGATGGCATGGTCATCATTTCCGGTGCGGCGTTTATCGCCAATGGCCAGACCGCAGTTGAGTCTCTTGGCCAGAGCCCGGGCACGGTTGGCGCCACCTGAATCAGGGGAAACCACAACAGGATTTTCAATATCCATGCTGAGGAAAAAACGGGCGAACGTGGGTATGGAATAGAGATGATCCACCGGGATATTGAAGAACCCCTGGATCTGCTCTGCGTGTAGGTCGACCGTGATGATCCTGTCGGCACCGGCCACTGTGAGCAAATCGGCCACCAGTTTGGCCGTTATCGGCACCCGGGGTTGGTCCTTTTTGTCGGAGCGGGCGTAGGCGTAATATGGGATTACGCAGTTGATCCTTTGGGCGGAAGCCCGCTTTAAAGCGTCGATCATGATCAGAAGGTCCATCAGATTGTCATTAACCGGACGGCAAGTGGGCTGGATGATGAATACATCGGCTCCCCGGACGTTGTCGTTGATCTTCACGAAGGACTCATCATTGGCAAATTTGAACAGATCGATATCAGCCAGAGGCACACCGGCAAAGCGTGCCACCTCTTCAGCCAAAGGCCGGTTGGCTTTTCCCGTGAGCAGCTTAAGCTTTGAATTCACTTTCGTATTCTTTCCTCGATATCGTCCTTACTATTTGTGTCCAGTAACCTATTCGGTTAAAGTTTCGCTGACATGCCGCCATTTTTGCGGCATCCTCAAAAACTCCGAAGCAGGTTGATCCGCTTCCACTCATGATCGCGGCGTTGGCACCCGCGTTGGATAAATCGTTAAGCAGCCGATCCACCACCGGATAGGCTTGCCTGATGCCGGGTTCAAGGCGATTGAAAAGCCAATCGTAACCATCGGTCCGATCAAGCCTTTTCCCGTCCCTGTTTGTGTTAGCAGGTAGCAAGGCATAGGCCTCAGCACTGGAAATTCCGATTCCCGGATTTACCAACAGAAGCTGCAACTGGATATCAGGCCGTTGTTCGATCACTTCACCCCGGTGGGTGCCCCAAGCTGTCCCGCCATGCAGGAAATAGGGAATATCGCTGCCAAACCGAGCGGCGATATGCTTCAGGTCGTCCAGGCTCAACTTTAGGTCCCAAAGAATGTTCAGGGTTCTTAGAGTAACCGCGGCATTGCTGCTTCCGCCACCTAAACCAGCCGCAATGGGGATCCTTTTCTCTAAGTGGATATCCACGCCAGAGTTCGGTTGGAATTTGTCCAGCAGATACTGCGCCACTTTGAAGACCAGGTTGCTCTTTGCGGCCATTTCAGGCAAGTTAGACCATATTTCTATACCCGGCCTTTTTGTCAAAACATATTTGAGTGTATCACAAAGAGAGACACTGCAGAGCAGTGTCTCGATTTCATGATAGTTCTCGGGGAGCTTCCCCAGAACCTCAAGAAACAGGTTTATTTTTGCGTAAGAAGCGTGCTGCGCTTTTTTTATGCTTCTGGGGAATGTCTTCTCCATAGTAGTAGTAATAATAGTAGTAATAATAGTAGTAATTCTGTTTGCTGTAATATTTTTGAACGTAAACACCGTTGACTATGATGCCGTCGATTGTGGCATCAATATTCTCCATCAGCTCCTTAGTGCGTTTGATGATACCTTTCTCGGTGTAGCCGCAGCGAACCACGATGAAGGTAAGGTCAACCTTTTTTGTTAGAATAAGCGCATCCGTAACTGCAATGATGGGTGGCGTGTCAAAGAGGATGAAATCGTAGCGGGCCCTGAGGTCTTCGATCAGTTTATCAGTTTGGGATGAGGAGATCAGTTCCGATGGGTTGGGGGGGATGAAACCACTGGTGATCACATCTAGGTTCGGGATGCCCGAAGCTTTGACAACTTGTTCAAGCGGGACGTCATTATCGATCAGATAATCGCTGAGACCGTTTTCCTTCTCCACCCCGAATTTATTATGGACCATGGGGCGACGCATATCCATGTCAACCAGTATCACTTTGGAGTTCATCTGAGACAGTGTGATGGCAAGGTTCACGATAGTTGTGGACTTACCTTCTTTCGGGCCGGAGGACGTGATCAGTAGGGTGGTGCTGCCAGCTGGTTTTTTTGATAAAATGTTGGTTCGTAGGGTACGGTACGATTCCGCAATGGGAGATTTTGGCGCGTAGTGAGAAACCAACTGCATCATCACGAAATGTAGTGATTTACTAAGTTGTTCCTTGTTTTCGCCCTCAGCTTGCTCGATCATATTATTGAACTCAACGATTCGGGATTCCGACTCCTGGATGACAGGTATGGTTCCCATGATAGGAAGGCGGACATAGTTTTCCATGTCTTCCAATGTGCGGAGCTTGGTATCGAGGGAGTGGACCAGGAAAGCAGCGCCAATGCCAAGGCCGAGACCAAGAATAAGACCCACCAGCATATTCATCGATACACGTGGTTTGATCGGGGCACTGGGCATCTCCGCATAATCCAGGACACGAATGTTACCTATCTTGGCCTGTTCAGCGATGCGGGCATCCTCATATTTTTCCATCATGATGCCGTAGATCTTTTCGTCAAGAGACATGCTCCGTAATAGACGGGCGTATTCCAACTCTTTGTCTGGCAGAGTGATCAGACGATCTTCAAAGATAGCCTTGGTTTGCTCCAAGCCGTTCACATGAGTACGCGCTATTTCCAGATCCACTTCCGCTTGGACAATTCTCATCAGCACGTCATTACGTGCAGACAGGGGATCCTGGCTCAATGAGATGGCGATGAATTTCTGAATCTCAGTATCAAGTGTGTTCTTGGTTTTTGCCAGTTCTTCCTGCAGGAGCTTCATCTGAGGGTGGTTCTCAGAGTAATTCTCGTTCGTTCTCAATCTGGCTATGGTGGCTTGGGTATTGGTGATCTGCCTGCGCAATTCCTCTATGTAAGGCGCTTGCAGTACATTTTCAACCTTGACCAGCAATGAATCTTGATCTTGCAACTGCTTGCGGAGCACATCCAGGGTTTTGGCTTTAACGGCTTGTTCAGTTAAGGCCCCTTCGTATTGGGATTCCACTTCAGAGGATTGCTCAATCCACTTCCTAGTAGTCTCAGATATCTCAATGAGCTTGTTTTCGTTCTTGAAAGCCCGCAGATCATCTTCAGAGATCTGGAGACGGCGTGAGATCAAATCCAATTGCTCGCCCAGAAACTCACGAATGGTGGTAAATTCGAGCCTTGCCATCTGGGTATTTTGCTGCTGTACCGCGTCGGCAATGGCGTTAACCGCGGCCATAGCTTCGCCCCGGTTTGTGGATTCGAATGAGATGTTGAGTATATCTGTGTCTCGCTTCGAATCTATTTGAACTCTGCGCAAGCTGCCAGCTGGATAGGCTGAGCCGCTGATCGGATATGATTCCCAATCCGGGTTTTTCTTCATGATCTCATAAGCGGCATTCAGGATCGGTTTACTGCGCATCAATTCGATCTGGTTATTGATGCTGTTTTTGCCACCGCCTTGGTTGGTAAGCAGCAGGATGTCCGCACCGGAGTTCTGGTTTTCCATCAGGATTCTGCCAGAAGCGGAATATATGCGGGGTTGGCGTAGGGTGTAGATGATCGTTCCAGCAATTACCACCACAAAAATGAGGATGATCAGATAGCGGTACTGCAACAAGATCCGCAAATAATCACTGATCTTGATTTCCTCAGGTTGCGGCACTATGGAAGGTTGGTTATTCTGGTCCATTAATTGCCCCTAGTTATAGATTTGTAATGAGGTTGTAAACACTTAGAGCAATAGCCGCCTTGGACAGGATGTCAGCGACTTTACCGAACCAGTACCAAATCTCGCCGCCCACCATAACCGTATCTCCTGGTTGCAATTGCAGTGGGATTGTGGTGTTTTGACCCAAGTCATTGACCGTTTTGAGATGATAAACATTTCCGGTTTCCAAGTACTTTCTAAAATTTATGGTTATTATTTCGCCATCTGGTGTGGGAATCTCTTTCTTGGGGTTAGTCACGGTAACAGCACTGCCCGACTTCGCGGGCATACTGCTTGGAACTGCAAACAGAGAGTCTGCGCTGGCTGAAATGGTGTCCTGAAAAGCTGGCTCGAGTTCGGATAAGGGTGATCCTTTTCTGGTTATCGTAATCCTGGAAAGTTTGGCGTCCTCCAAGGGTCCCCCTGCGAGTGCCAATAAGGTTAGAAAATCGGTGTCGTCTGGCACCAGATACAATCCGGGTTTGCTGACCCGCCCAAGAATGTACACATTCATCTTGAGCTTTTCCACACCGCTGCGGTTGCCGTCATAGCTATAGGCGGAACTGCTACTCATGGTAGAAGCCGAATTGGCAGTCTGAGCAAACAAGAGAAGCGACATGCTCAGTATGATCAAAGATAGCAGGAGCTTTTTCAACATATCCTCATAATTTCCAATTTACGTTATTTTTCTCGATTCTCGAATTACGTCAAGACAAATCTTCCCCTAGTAACTGCAACTAGCATCGAACACGCTTTTAGTGACTTGATTTTTTATGAGCTTGGGTTTGCAGATCATTGGATGTGAACTATTCGCTCGAAGGACTCGGAGCCCATATAGGCCTGCATTTCCTGGTCCCAGTCAAAGGAATCTACTCTCCAGCGCAAGGTTTGGCCTGAATACTGGCTTGCCAGGTTGATTGGTATCTGAATAAACAAAGGATCTGCTTCCAAAGCCACATACAGATCCTGATGCCAGACATAGTTGTAGTTTTCATCCATGAGCAACAGCCGGAATTTACCTGCCGTGCCACTTCGGTTCCAACTGAAGCGTGCATCCAAGGGATTAGACTGAGGTGCAATCGTGGCCCCATTTGCGGGGGATAGAAGTAGGCTTTTGGAAAGCAGGGCATAAGATACAGTGTCTGATCTAGACTCGTTGCCAGCTAGATCGACCAGATCGATGAAATAGGAATACCAGACCCTTTCTGTAAGCTGGCTATCTGTATCCAAGTAATAATCGTGGGTTGCGGAGATTGAATCAATCAAAACCGGCTCGGTTGCAAAATTGTTATAACGCCAAATCTTAACGTGGCTCAAGTCAGTGTCTTTGAATGGTTCCCAACTCACGCGGATCCAGTCACCGTCAGGAACGGTGTCAATGCCGTTGTTATCATCGTTGATGTAAATGGTCTGGCCTTCATATACCACGGGCGGATCGCCGGTGTCACCATGATGGGGGGTTAAGACTGGCGGGATGGGAGGTGTAATGTCAACATCGTCATCATCCGTTCCCGCGCATGCGCAAAGCAGTAAAATAACTGCCAGCATTAAGATCAGTAAAAGCTTTTTCATGCTTCGCTCCCTTAAAAATTCACTCTCAGGCCGATCCGGTTGGTTATTCCCACCGGATTGGTCACCAAGGCGTAGTCAACACCTACTCCGTAAAGATTGATAGAGGCCCCGCAGGTGAGGTTCTTGTCATAATAGCCTGCCCTCAAAGCGCCAAGGTCTTTATAAGACCACTGAATTCCATAGTGGTTACTGCCATTGTACACATAATCGTAATCATAGGCCAGAATGATCTCTGAATCAAGAGCTTGTATGGGTTGAGATATCGCAACTCCCAGTTTTGTGTTGAACAGCACCTCATCCTTGTGCTCGGAGTAAGTGTCCCAACTGATGTCGGTTCCGGCGATATCTTGGAAGTTTAGTCCGAAATCGAATTTGCCCAAGGTGTCCCAATCGAACAAAACATCCAAGTCTGTTCTCAGTTTGAAACCGAAATCGATGCCAGTGCCGCTACCCTGGTTTTGCAAGATGTTCCGTTTGATGAACTTAACATTAGCTCCAGCATACAAGTCTAGAGGGATGTCGAAGAACAACCAACCCAAGCTCAGGTCGAAGTGCAGATGTTTGGAAAAGGCAAATTGATAAAGATCGTCGGTGCTGCTGAACTCTCCGTCGGGTATCCCAGGCAACTGGTAGGTGCTGTTGTTCATCCGTTCGTCCACATTGGTGCCGATCAGGTACGATTCTGCAAAGACGGGGATGTCCATTACGGTCAGTCGGGTCACATTCAGGCCGATTGTTACGTCGCTCGGAAGGGGCTGGCAATAGGTGATGTGATCATAGGAAGCCAGTCCGTTGTACAGAAAAGCGTGCATGGCCGAGATTTCAGATTTGCGGATCTGGGATATTCCGGCTGGATTCCAGTACATAGCCGATCCATCATCCGCCAAGGCGGCAAAAGCCCCGCCCATGCCCAGCGAACGAACTCCCGCTCCAATCATCATGAAATCACCTGCGTATCGTCCCGCTGAGAGAGAGACTGCTGAGAACAGGGCCACTATCATTATTAACAGATGTTTTCTCATGGTGTTACCTCTATTTGAGTATCGCCATTTTTTTTGTTTTTTCAATCTTTTTGTTGCCTTTTTTGGCAGTAAGCCGATAGAAATATGTGCCATTGGCCAGATAATAACCTTGATCGTCCTTGCAGTCCCAGCCATAGACTGTGCGCGGGTATTCATGGTAACCCACTCCGGTGGGTAAGTTATCGAATGTTTTAACCAGTCTGCCAGCAACGGTATAGACCTTGATCGTAACTTCATCCGCGTCATCCGTGAGTACATAGGTGAAGCGGGTCCGGCCATCGTTCTTGGGGTCAATCGCCCTGCCCATTATTGGGTTGGGGTAGTTCGCAACGTTCTTCAGGTCAAAGGTTTCGTTCACCGTAAACTGGATTTCACGTGTGTTGTAGTTTCCGTTCACATCCTTGCAGTCAAGCACCAGGCTGTAGGTTCCTTGGCTTAGGTTTAGCTGATACTTGATGGGTATTCGGTTTACATTGTCTGTGTTGATGGTGGTGACATAATCGGTCTCGGGTACTTTGTTGCCGTTCAGATAAAGCCTGATGGTGTTGTCGAAGAGGTCGATGCCGTTGGCATCGCTCAGCATTAAAGAGAAGGTCCCTGTGCCCGAAATATAGCCTCCCACTGTGAATTCCTGGTCTTGCACGTTCACGTCGATCGAAGGTCGGATCCTGTCGCGATTTCTATAAATCGTGTAGATTCCCTGCCGTCGAACCTCAAATACCACCTTATTCTCGCTGCTGGAAACGTTTCCGCCCTGCAGGATCCATTTGCTCCCTGTGGATTCCCAGCGATATATCTTATAGGAGTTCTCACTTTCAAAGCTTTGGGTCTCATCATCTTTCTCGCTATAATAGAATGTAAGCTTGAGTTTTTTGTTATCCACAAAGGTGTCGGTAGAATCGATCAGTGCGGGGCTCAAGGATCGGATATCATATGCGTTTGATGGCAAGAAAGTTGAATCATCGTCATAAGAGCGTAGCTTGATGGGGGATATGTCAGGCTGGTTTTGAGCTTCGTGCACCCCCACACTATTGATGTAGAAAACAGCGTTTTGTCCTGAAGGCACCAAGCCTTCTGGAATCTCACAACTCACGTTGCCGTCCAAGCTGCTGAACAAAGCTCCCGAGCTATCAACCGTGTAGTAGTTAAAATCGGTCACCAGGGTGATGGTGTTGTTGATGTCGAAGATATCATTGGGTATCTGGGGAATGTCGGGGCCATGCCATTCAGGGAAAATCCAGGAGGAGTTTACCTTGACATGGAAAATCAGGTTCCCCTGGGGAAGCCCATCCAGAGAGATGCTTTCCCAGCGTTCTTCATTTACATCCAATGGTGGAAGGTCTTGGGTCGAGAAAAGTGTCTGGGTTCCGAACAAAGGCGTAACGTAAAGCCTTAGGTCCGTGGTGATTGAAGCGGCATCGCCACCATTCTTAATCAACACTTTGATAAAGTGACCAGACTCATTGCATTCCAACTTGATATCCAAGGTCGATAGATCTGGTCCCCGGGTTACATAATGGTTCAAGAAAGACTCATAAGTCTCACTGGGCGTGGTGACTAGATACTTAAAGGCAATTTCTTTACCAGTATTCTGCCTGCTCATGTATCCTGTTGTGATATAGCTATTCTCGATTTGAGGATTGGCTTCCATCGGCAGCGTCACCCAGCTTCCGCTGGTGCCAGCACTATCGATTCTGGCTTTGCATACCAGTGAGATGATGTCCTCGTTGCTGAAAACCTTGGCAACGAATCTGACTGAATCGTTCCAGGCAGGATAGGCAGGAAGGGTCGAGTGATGCATCAAAGCAGCCCGCCCGACGCCAAATCCGCTTTTACCCACATACTCCCGGGTGGGAGAATATCCGGCTACATGTATCTCCCGGCTGTAGGGTGGATTGACGTTTGTTGGAATAACGTAAGAAGCATTGTAATTACCGTTTATCACTGGCAAATCGTAGGGGATGTTAACCTCTACCTCATTTCTGTTCATGATATACAATCTGGCTGCGGTGACATCAGGAGGAAATTGAGCAGTCACAAATAAAGTGTCTCCGGGCATGGCAATATATTTGTCTGCCTGGACCGGAATGTTCCCAATGGGTTTGATGATCCTGATCAGCGGGTCACCCAGCAGGGCGGCGGCGTTGGTGAGAGCGTAGCGCGCCGCTGGAAGTGTGGTTGTGGCGTAGAATCTGGTTAGTGTATATTGATAAGCTTCACCGAAGGTATTGAAGTCATGCTTGTAGATAGCTTCCGTGAGCGCCAAGCCCCAATCCAAGTCCTGATACATATACCCAAGGCCACTGAAGCCCAAGGTTGCTATCGCTCCCTTGTTGGGTTGCATCACCAGGGCCTCGCCGATGCTTGCGATGCCGTTGGTGTCGAAGGAAGAGGCATAGCAAGCCAAACTGACCACGATGGGGTATGTCTGGTTGTTCAGAGTGGCAACATCATTGAAATTGAAGAGGTTGTAGTCCGCCCAGATGCGCCCGCCACCGTGGCCGATAAAGTGTAGATACTGGGTGCCGGAATTGATAGCGTCTTTTAGGTCGAATGTACCTCCAAAGTACTCATTGCTAACCGTCTGGGTTGAAGTGTAAACCCTCTTCGCGCGGTAGTCCTGGGGTATGTTCCGGCGCCGGATGGTCTCAGATTGCTGGGCGAAAAGATCATTATGGTCAGTGATCTTGCCACCTGAAGTTATGGTCACATGGCTATTCCAGAGCCTGTTGGTTTGCAGATTGTTGCGGTAATTGAATGCTTTTTGCGCGTAATCCAGCACGTGCTCGGGTTTCCAGGCATTGATGCGTGCCACGGCGATGTCCGGAACTATGTCATTACCCACGATTGTGGCGTACCAGCCGTCGCTGGCGGTAGCGCCATGTTCGTTGGTCCAAGTTTTTTTCACGGGCACCAGAGCGTAGATGCGAGCAGGGCTGTTGTCTCTTTCATCGTCCACGCCTTCGCCCAAAAGCACCACATGGCTCAACTGTGGTGGACCCCAGTTGTTGTAGGCATAGCTGAATAATTCCTTAAGGCTTTCCGCGGAGCGAATGCCGTGGTTGAATTCGTCGAAGATGTCTTGGTAGTCTACTCTGGCAACTGTGTGTCCCTCAGCTTCCCAAACACTGGTCAACAGGTCTCCGCCTTCAGAGAAAATGAAGTCTCGTCTGCCTACCATGATCACATTGGCCGCATTGTTTGGACTGCGCCAGGAAGAGGGGATGTCCAGCCGCATCTCCACGGGGGAGAGTTTCTTCGATTCTTCCACAGCGTAGTATTTGATTTCTGTGGAAGATACACTGTCCTGGATTGAAACAGTCCAGGGCGCGAAGCCGTCAACGCTGAAAGGTTCGATCTGACAGTTATTGAAGATGCTGGAGCCGATCTTGTACACAGAAACCTCATTGCTGCTAAAACCACCTATTTCAAACTGATACAGACCGGCTGGACGGTTGGCGGGTTTGGTGAATTTGATCTTATCCTCGCTGGTCTTGTACTCTCGCCAGTATTTCAGTTCCAGATAATCTAATAGCACCTGTTCCCTGTCGCCGGATACAGTGTTTCCCGCCAGGCTGATATACATGTGATTGGTACCATGCCGGAAATAGGAGTTTGCCACAGGACCCGCGTTTTCGAAGATCTGTTCCTTTTGCCCTATCCAGTTGTGAGTGTTGATCATAGCCTCATTGATTCGTACGGTGGCATTGTGATCGTACTGGCCGGGAGGCACGGATGTTGCATAGGTAAGGCCGTACAAACAAACTTTTACTTGTGCTGTGCGCACTGTACTGTATTTGGGATATTGCAATTCAAAGGGTATGATGTCAAGATCCGGGGCATTGATTTTTCTCCAAAACCAGATATCCTCGCGGTAGAAATTGGGATTCGCCGAAGACCATGAGTTTCCAAGTTTGTCTGAAAGCAGCTGTTGTTCGATGTGCACGGTATGTTCATAGGAATCGGGAACAATATACTGAGCAGCGTTGGAAACGATCAGTCCGCCATTTTCCACTGCCATCCTGGCTCCCAGAGTGCCTTTGAAGTAAAGGCTGTACACATTCTCACTGGTATAATCGTCCTGATAACCTTCATCGCCGTAGTGTCTGTCTCCAAAAAACTCGAAGTAATCACCGGGATCGAAGCTGCCGTCTGATTCTCCCTCAAAGTGGATAGGGATGGCACCGTATTCATCGGTCAATTCCAGCAGGCGTGGATCAACAGTTTCAGGCAGCCAGGCCATCTCCACATCCAAAGAATCGGCCATCATCAGAATGAAGTCGTTAAGCTGCTCATAGGTGATCTTATAGATGCCTTCCTGATTCGCCACCAATTGCACAGCGTTAACCTGTTGAGTTCCGTTCTTAGGGGATTCGTGGCTGTTATCTCGTTTTTTTGGTAATCGCCAGCCGAGGGAACTTGCGTTGTTAAGGAAAAATGAGTCACCCACCTGATCGATCAGATTTTCGCATTGTTGCCAGTTTGGGCAGGACGACTTGCTCCCGTATATCTGAACCCTGATGGTGAAACTGCTGTTCACCACCAATTCTTTGGTCGCAGCCCGGTATTGGAAAGGGAATATCTGCAGGGGGACGAATCTGCGGTCGCCCACAAAAGCGCTTTCCCCAGAGCTGGCAATGCTGGCAGGGTAGAGTTGCGCGCTCCGGTAGGCTCTGGCATCCGGAACCAGGTGATATTCAACTTCTTCGTTCATCACTGTCATCTTGAGCGTTGGCTTGAGGTTGACATTCTTCAGAATGCTGTTTTTCACGTTCAGCACCTGCAGCGAGATGTCTCCGTCGATGGGAATAGCGATTGCTTCACCGAATACTCTCAACTCAGGAAATCCATTCACTGCATGCACATTGCCAGCGTCGGTTTCTATCCTGTCCCAGGTAACTCCGTTCAGATTCTGGCGTCCAATTTTATACTCCGGAAGGTTGAACTCCAAAACCACTTCATCAGCGGATTGGCTGACAACGCTTATCTGCGCTTCCAGAAAAACCAGGGGAAGCAACAGCAAGGCCAAGACAAGGTATGATCTCATGTACTCACCATCCTTAGAGAACGTTCTTGCGCAGGGCTATGTCCCCGCGGTGTTGTTTGCCTTCAAATTTTACTAACTCGATATCCTGATAAACCTTGCGGCGCGCTTCCGCCACATCTTGTCCCAAGCCCACCAGCGCCATCACCCTGCCGCCTGAGGTGACCAGGCCGTTTTTGGCCGAGGCCACTCCTCCAAAGCGGACAAGGCTGGCCAGATCATGGGAAAATGAGATGGGATAACCTTTCTGATAACTGCCGGGATAACCCTTGGAAGCCAGCACAACGCACACGCTGCTCATGCCGCTCCAAGCCAATTCAAGGTCTTCAACGCGGGATTCAACAACAGCTTGGCAAACTTCCGTAAATGATGTCTGCAGCAAGGGAAGCAGAACCTGTGTTTCAGGATCTCCCAAGCGGCAGTTGAATTCCAGAACCTTTGGTCCCTCGGAAGTTATCATCAACCCACAGTAGAGAAATCCCTTGTAAGGGCAGCCCTCATCCCGCAAGGCTTTCAGGGTGGGGCCGATGATTGTTTTCTTGATCTGAGCGCGGTAGGGTTCCGCTTCCGGCACTGGGCAATATGCCCCCATTCCGCCAGTGTTTGGCCCTTTGTCTCCATCCAGCAGTTGTTTATGGTCTTGCGCGAACAGGGTGGTCTTGAAGTTATTACCATCAGTTACTGCAAATAGCGAAACCTCCCAGCCCCAGATATATTCTTCCACCAGAATCCTGCCTTCAATTCCATCAATGGCTTGCAGGGCTTCATCTTTGGACTGTGACACAAACACGCCTTTCCCCGCGGCCAGGCCGTCAGCCTTGATCACCAGAGGATAAACCTCTTTAGTTAAGATGTACTCACGCGCATCCGCGGAATCGTTGAAACATCTGCAGGATGCTGTTGGGATGTGGTGTTTGGCCATGAGGTTCTTGGCGAAGATCTTGCTGCTTTCAATTCTGGCGGCTGCCTGGTGGGGTCCCACGCAGGGAATACCAGCCTCGGTCAGAATATCAACCCAGCCCGAAGCCAGGGGTTGCTCTGGCCCGAAAAGCACAAATGCCGGTTGGTTTTCTTTACACCAACTGACAACCTCGCCGATTGAATGGAGGGGAGGGCAGGAAAATTCGCGCGCAATGCCGGCGTTGCCCGGGGCGACGAATATCTCGTGACTGTCTTTGGCCAAGGCCGCGGCCAGCGCGTGTTCACGGCTTCCGCTGCCGATGATCAGAACTTTCAAATCTTGGTTCCTTGCAAATGTTTGATCAGGTATAGCAGAGCGAATTCCGCTACCTTGTGCCGGATGGATTCCCGGTCTCCGCTGAAGGTCTGGGTCAGGCTCCACATCCTGTTAAAAACTGAAAAACCAAAACAAACGGTCCCGACCGGTTTCTGAGGATTGCCACCATCCGGACCAGCCACTCCGGTTATGGAAATCGAGATTGAGGATTCTGTCAAGTTTTTTATTCCCGCAGCCATTTCCTGAGCGCAGTTTTCGCTCACCGCGCCATGTTCCGCAAGGGTTTCCGGCTTTACCCGCAAAAGGCTTTGCTTGAGCTGGTTTGAGTAGCTGACCACGCCACCCAGAAACACTTCCGAAGCTCCGGGCGGGTCGGTCAGCATTTTTTGCAGCAAGCCTCCGGTGCAGGATTCCGCCACGGAAATGGTGAGTTTCAGCTTCCTCAGCAAATTGTGCAAAACACTTACTGGCGTGTCTTCGTTGCAGCCCCAAACCTGATCGCCAACCAATTTAAGGCAGTTATTCGCGCTTTCTGTCACTTTTTCTTGGTCTCTTCCGTAAAACCTCAGGTCCACCCTGCCCGTCTGGGGCAGCCAGGCCAGATTAATCTCCGGAAGTGGGGAAAAGCCTGCCAAGAGCTCTGCCAAGGCGGATTCGGAGATGCCGAAGGTATGCAGGGTTTCTTGGTGGATGGCTTCTCCGCTGCCGTATTTGGCCACCAAGAGCGGTTTGGCTTGGGTTGAAAAGACATGCCGCATTTCCAAAGGTACTCCAGCAAAGGCGAAAAAGCTCTTACCCCCCTGTTCATAGAACAGGCCTGGAGCCGTTCCGCGCAGGTTGGTGAGGGATTTGAATCCTTCCGGCACCAGGGCTTGATTGCGGTTTATCTCCGGTGTGGCCAGGTTTCTGGCTGAAAAGTTCTTTTGTATGTTGGCCCAGATCTCTGCGTCGAAGCGCATCTCCGCTCCAAAGAAGGAGGCGATTTCGCGTTTGGTGATGTCGTCGTCAGTTGGGCCCAAGCCACCGGTGGTGATCACCACGTCGCAACTTTCCCAAGCATGTTTTAGGGCTTGCCAGATGGCTTTGGCTTCATCTTTCACCGTGAGGGAAAACTCCACCGGCAGACCCAGCAGGGCAAGCTCCTTCGCAAGCCAGGCCAGATTTGTGTTGATGGTACTGCCCAGCAGGATTTCGTTTCCGATGGTGATGATGGCGCTTATGTGCATCTCAATAGGATTTGGCAAAGATCACCCGGCCTTGGGAGGGTTTGCCACAGCAAACGCAGGAGCCGGCTTCAGGCTTGATGCCAAAAGGAATGCAGCGGATCGTTACCTTCAGGTCTTCCTTTATCTTTTCCTCGCAAGCGCTGTTCCCGCACCAGTGGGAAAGCGCGAAACCGCCATGGATCTCAGGTTGGGCGCTGTTTTTTGGTGTAAAGCACGCGTAGAAAGCTTCCTTGCCGTCAATGTTCATGGTGTTTTCTTCGCGAAAGCGCAGGGCCCGGTCCAGAATGCTGCGCTGCATCGCGCCAAGCGTTTGCAGGCAGTGATCCACCACGTTTTCCACCGCCACGGACTGCTTTTCACGGGGTCCCTGGTCACGGCGGGCCACCATTACAGAGTTTGAGGCCACGTCTCGGGGGCCGATCTCGATCCGGAGCGGGATTCCCTTTTTGATCCAGTGCCAGTTTCGTTCGCTGGAAGTGAGGTCGCGGTCATCGAGTTCTGTGTAAACCCGCACTCCCTCAAAAGTGGTATGTTTGAAAGCTTCGTCGATTTTGTTGGCCAGGGCCATAACGGCAGCGTGTTCCTCTTCATCGCGGTAAATGGGGATGATGGCTATATGAGAGGGCGCGATCTTGGGAGGCAGCACTAGGCCGTTGTCGTCGCTGTGAGCCATGATCAGGGCTCCGATCAAGCGGGTGGAGACACCCCAGGAGGTTGTCCAGGCGTGCTGGAATTCACCGTCCCGGTTCTGGAAGCGGATGTTCGAGGCTTGGGCGAAATTCTGCCCCAAAAAGTGTGAAGTGCCGGATTGAAGAGCTTTCCGGTCCTGCATCATAGCTTCGATGCAATATGTGTTCACGGCGCCGGGAAACTTCTCGCCCTCGGTTTTTTCGCCCTTTATTACAGGAATAGCCAGATAATCCTCTGCGAAGCGGGCATAAACATCCAGCATTTTAAGGGTCTCTTCCATCGCTTCAGCTTCGGATTCATGCACGGTGTGGCCTTCCTGCCAGAGGAATTCCGTGGTGCGCAGAAAGAGGCGGGTGCGCATTTCCCAACGCACGATGTTTGCCCACTGGTTGATCAGCAGGGGCAGGTCGCGGTAGGAATTCACCCATTTGGCAAAGGAAGCGCCGATGATCGTTTCGCTGGTGGGGCGCACGATGTAGGGCTCAGTCAGCTCTCCGGCGGGCTTCAAACCGCCATGGCCGTCATCTTCCAAGCGGCTGTGGGTAACCACGGCGCACTCTTTGGCAAAGCCTTCCACGTGCTCGGCTTCCTTTTCAAAATAGCTTTTGGGGATGAAGATTGGAAAATAGGCATTGCGGTGTCCTGTTTCCCGAAACATCTCGTCCAGAAACCTCTGGATGTTTTCCCAGATCGCGTAGCCCCAGGGTTTGATCACCATGCAGCCGCGCACCTCGCTGTTTTCAGCCAGATCGGCTGCCCGGATCACCTGCTGATACCACTCCGCGTAGTTTTCAGCTCGCGTCGGCTCGATCGCCGTGCGTTCTTTCTTGCTCATCACGTTTTCCTTCAAGTTTGTTTGGAGCACCAATCTAAAAACTGCCCGATATTGTCAATAGCAAAACTGATCAGGCATTCCCCCATTTTCAGATCAGACCGATTCTCAATAGCCACGGTTCGGTCGGGTCGGATTAATATGGTGAACGCTATAGTGGACGGCCAGTTGCAGGCTAATCCTGATAACCCGGCAGAGCCTGTAGGAGACGAACTGGCGCAATTTTCCCCAGTTTTTGAAGCAGATGATCCTTGAAAAGCCTCCACAAGACCTTCAAATAATGCACTGAGTTGCAGTCGACATGAATTCAGCGTATATCATGTAAGTTTTTCTAACTCGACAAGCCAATTTTAGCTTATGTATGATGTTTAAACTATGGTTAGTTGCGCAGGCAAGTTGTTAAGAATATATTGCACATACTTTTTGTTCATTTTTACCTGCAGCGGTCTTTTAGATGGTTTATAAAAACTGAGAACGCATAGTATATAGTTTCAATCATTTTTCACATCAGTATGGAAGAATATTGTTTTAATTGTATATATGTTACTCCTTTTGGTGGCCTCTAATATCTGTGCTGACATCCCTCATTTCTCCAATTTTGGGGTTCAATATTGACTTCATGCGCTCAATAGTCCTGCAAATAGTTTTACTGGTGATAGTTGCTCCGGTAACAGTTTTCTGTGGTCTTCCTTTGGAAGCTGCGCAAAATTGATCCAACATCCCACTGTGTTTGATTTTGTTTACATAATGCCTTGTATCATCAGATGAAATAATCCAGACTTTGATAATTCCTGCTTTGTCATCTAATAACACTCCCAAGTTTGTATAGCCTTTATAGCCAATCAGGTTTACAAAATCACTAGTCACAACAAAGTATCTGTATGAACCTGAGTCTGTTTCATAAACAACGAACCTAAACGAATCAATGGAGGCAATTCCCACTGGAGTATCTTCAACATATCGTCCTGCTATCGAAAGTAGGCCATCTGCTTTGCGGGCCCCCGGTTTAGCAAGAAGGAATACACACAAGAGCCCGCACCAGAGGGCTGTTAAGGTAAGCCTCATTTTTGGAGAATCATCTTTTTGGTAACTACTCCTGCCTTGGCTTCAAGACGGCAAAAATAAACGCCGCTTGATAATGGGTTACCAACGCTGTCTTTTGCATTCCAAATATAATTGTGGTATCCTTTGGAAACACAGGTTACTTCGATGTCATATACTACCTGGCCTCGTATATTTAAAATGCACATCCGGACATCACTAATTTCAGGTATATACGCCGAGATAGTGGTTTCTGGATTAAAGGGATTGGGGTAATTTGTAAGAGACAATGACAATGGCGGGTCGCAGATGTCTTCATTATCGGTCTGTGTGTAATCAATTGTCAGTTTGGGGCGGTAAGAATCATTTGGGTGTTCTTTAGAGTAGAATTTGGAGAATTTTTGATTTTGATTTGCCACGATTACAAATCCGTGGTTCTCTATCTCACCGCTTGTCCATCGGTTGACTAAATCTGTTATATCAATCTCAAAATGAACAACTGCGTTCCCGCCCGTTCCCGTAAACACATAATTCATGTTTATATCCTGAAAATAAGCGATATGAACGGCAGGATTCCAGGTTTCTTCTGTCCAGTCTTCACTAATGGCATAGAATTTGGTTGCAGTCGTTCCACCTGAAGGACAGCTATAGAAACGTGTCAGGTGCAGGGTTGCAGAGTTTACGTCAACTGCCCGTAACTCATTCAGGTTAAAGCGCATCATAATCCGTTCAAAATGTCCGGTATTGGGAAAATTGGCAGTCCAGAGCTCGGTTATAACGGGCGTGATGCCTTCGTGGTTGGGATCGGAATACATGTCGTCGGAAGGATTGATGCTTATTGTCTTTGCAAATACAGCAACTACCGACATGAACAGTAAAAGCATAACCAGGTTTTTCTTCATTTTGTCCCCCTATATCGATATCTGGATTCTGACCAGTAATTGATCAGGATCTGCAAGGCTGCCAGGAGCTTTGTCTATCATTGACTTGTAAGCTATCCTGAGCATTGAACTTGGTAGAGTCTTGAAGTTGATGCCCAATTCAAGATACTGATAGACGGCATCATCGCCGATATCTCTATTCCAGTTTTCATAATATGCATATGGTTGGATGGCAGGCAAAGCCTTAATGTTGGTTCCAATTTCCCAACCGGCTTGAATATACCAGGCTTCCATTTTTTGCTCATCCCGCTCAAATCCTTTTCCTCTTTGATATTCAGAACTTATCCACAGTGAATGGGCCATATATTCCAATCCAGCCGCCAACCTGTATCCGTTCTTTGAATACTGATTGAATAATGAGTCATAATACTTTCTATTCACGTGGTCATAGACAGCAATGGCCGATAACCCGGGTACAGGGGTTTGGAAAACCACACCACAATTGTATTCATGTTCATTATCAAGAGTTGAGTTGCCACCATTAAGGGCGCTTATCTCCGTTTCAATGGCCATATTATGTGGCAGTTCATGATGAGAGCTGGCCACAACGCCAATCGGATGGCAGGAACCAAAAGATAATGAATAATGCGGCTTTTCCGATGCTAAAAGGCCATCGCATTCAATTCTGGAGGTGAAGCCTCTCAATACGTGTCCCTTTCGCAGGCCGAGTTTTATGTTGCGATGCAGCTTGTACATAATCTCTGCTTCAGGAATATCCACAGTTGCAGCGTTTCCGGAACAGGTGCACATTCCGATGGCGGTCGAATACTCGGCGCGGTCGGTCAACTCACCTTCAAAACATATTTCCGCCTTTCTTACCTGGAATCGGTTTGCGTTGTCATAGCTGCCGTCGTTTGCTGTGTCTCCCTGAAAGAATTTGGCGTCAAGCATGATTGAAATATGGGTTTGTGGAGGCTCTATCTGGGCAGATAATGCACACACAAACAAGGTAAAACAAATTGCAGTAATGAATTTCATGATAACCTCTTTTATCCTTATTAGCATTGTTATGACTATGTTTGAAAGTCAGTTACGGTTTATCTGCGCCTACACTGGCCTTTTTAGATTCCCCCGCCGCCGGGCACATGCTACATGAACCATGACAGGACGTCTGCCGCAAACCGCAACTACAAGCAGCAGAATGCTTTGTTGCTATTCTGTATCCTTTGTAAACCAGATAGATAATTGAGCATAGGACAATTATGAGAACTATTATCAGATCCATGTTAAAGCTCCTATAATCCGGCTAATCTGCCAAGTTGATACACTGCGACTGTTATGAAGTATGCCAGCAGCGTAAGGCCAATCAATTGAAACATCGCCCATTTCCAGGAGTTGGATTCTCTCTTTGTCACGGCGATGGTAGCCATACAGGGGGCGCTGATCAAAGAAAACAGCATTATACAAAAAGCAATCAAAGGATCATAGTTTTTTTTCAGTTTGCTTCTCAGGGATTCTGATTCCTCATCTGCATCGCCAACGGAATAAACTACGCCAAGCGTGGACACAAAGACTTCTTTTGCGGCAAAAGCTCCAATCAGGGATGTTCCTATCTGCCAATCAAAGCCCATGGGGGCGATGACGGGCTCGATGAATTTGCCCAATCTCCCCGCGGCGCTATACTCCACGCTTTCTTCGGCCTGGAGGTTATCCAGGGCTGATAACTGTATCGCTTGCAGTGAATCCGGCAATTCGGACTGAACGATTGTTTCCCTTTTAGCATCGTATTCCTCTATTCTCTCCTTGGAGAGCGTGGGGAAGGTGGACAGAGCCCAAAGCAGGATGGATAACCCCAAGATCAGTGTACCGGCCTTTTGGAGGTAGAGTTTCCCCCTGTCCCACATGTGGATAAGAGTCCCTTTGAGGGAGGGAAAATGATAGGGGGGAAGCTCCATCATAAAGGGAACTGTTTCCCCTTTGAAGATGGTTACCCGCATAAGCTTTGCCGAGATGATGGCCAAGAGGATTCCGATGATGTAGATTAACCACAGCATTGGGGCATGCCATTTGGAAGGAAAAAAAGCCGGTATGATAAGAGTGTAGATCGGAAGCCTGGCTCCACAGCTCATCAGGGGAACCACCAGCATCGTAACCAGCCTGTCTCTTCTGTTGTCCAGGGTTCTGGTTGCCATAATCGCGGGGACGGAACATCCAAATCCTATCAGCATCGGTATAAAGCTTTTGCCATGCAGCCCGATCTTGTTCATCAACCTGTCCATGATAAAGGCTGCTCTCGCCATGTAGCCACTATCTTCTAAGATAGAGATAGCCAAAAATAGGAGCAAAATATTCGGTAAAAATACTAACACTCCTCCCACTCCACCGATAATGCCATCAACGAGCAGTGATTTTAACAACGATTCGGACCCCTCGGGCCAAAAGCTTGCTATCAAATCTCCCAGCCACGCGAAGGCGCTTTCCATCCAACCCATCATAGGCTCCCCGACTGTAAAGGTAAGCTGAAATACCAAGTACATCATGATCAGAAAGATCGGGATGCCGGCATATTTGTTTAACACGATGGCGTCGATTTTGCTGCTAAGGGGCTTTTTGAAGGATAGCTTGGAGCTGACGCATTGCAAAAAGACGCCTTCAATATACTTGTATCTCTGTTCTGCCAACAGGGTTTCGATTTCCTTGTTATATTCTTTCTCCAGATCAGTTATCAGTTCCCTGGCGGTTTGCTTGATTTCTGCGTTGGCGATCTCTTGTTCGATGTCCGGATCACCTTCCAGGAGCTTGAGAGCCAGCCAACGCGAAGCACCCGAAGCATTCTCTTTGGAAAGCTTCTTTTCCAGAATATCCAGGGCCCGGTTTACGCTGTCCGAAAAGTGGGCTGTTTGGGAAATCCTTTGGGATGCTCCGAGGGCAACCCTCACGCTTTTTATCAGCTCATCAAAACCCTTGTTCTGATGTCCCACGGTCTCCACCACTAGAAGCCCCATGGTTTGCGACAACTTTTTGGTATCTATCTTCCAGCCTTTGGCAAGGGCGAGATCCTGCATATTCAGATTCAGCACAACCGGAATGCCAAACTCCATAAGCTGCAGGGTCAGATATAGATTGCGTTCCAGATTGGAGGAGTCCACCACGTTTACTATCAAGTCCGGGTTCTCTTTCCACAGCATGTTGCGGGCCACCCGTTCTTCCTCGGAATAGGGAGTAAGGCTGTAGATACCAGGCAGGTCAACCAAGGTGAAATCCGTCTTCTTTATTACTCCCTTTTTTATTTCAACCGTTACCCCAGGGTAGTTGCCCACGTGTTGGCGGGTGCCGGTCAATCCATTAAAGACCGTCGTCTTCCCAGCGTTGGGGTTCCCTGCGAGAGCTATCATTTTCATTTTCTGTCTCCTGTATATTTGGAATTGCGATAAACTTAGTCTTGCCTAACATTGTTGGCAAAAAAATATCAGCTCACTCTGAAGCATTGGAGTAGCTCGGCACTGAGAGCCAGTCTGCTGCCTTTAAGCTCGATGATGTATGGGTTGTGGCCTGAAATGATCTCAAATTCTACTCCATTCACAAAACCCATCCCGTTCAGGTGTCTTACGATGCTATCGCTCGCTTCTATGGAAGCAAGCCGGAGTTTCTTTCCGTTCCGCAGGCAGTTCTTGCGCATCAATCCTCCAGCAGGATTCCCTCAATTTTGTCCAAATCCTCTTTGCGAAGGGAGAGGTTGTATCCCTTCACAATGATTTCCACGGGATCCCCGAGGGGTGCGACCCGCTCAACTTTCACGATGGAACCGATGGTGAGCCCCATTTCCTGAAACCTGCGTGCAGTGACCCCGGAGAGCTTGTTTGTCGTGATCTTTACCCTTGAGCCTGGCTTTACCTGGTTAAGGCGAACCGTAGATTCGTTCATTTCATCTCCTGATTTTAAGTTAGTCTCAAAGTTTTCAATGGTCTGCGTAATGCATTTGCGGCAATAGTCCGTCTGCGGTTTCTCGCCGCAATAATAATCAAAGCCCTTGATCCATGAATTACCCGCCCGCGGACAGCGCTCCACAAACTCTATGAACTTGGTAAATCTATCGATTATCTCCGTGGTGACGGCATGCTCCATCTGGCACGCGACGCTATCCGCTTCGGATTCATCTATGGAAAGCACCTTGATGAAGAAATCCTTTAGCACTTCATGCCTTCTAACAACATCCTGAGCCACCTCCATGCCCTTCCTGGTGAGGGTGATCTGATCATAAGGAGAGTAGTTTACGAGGTCTCGTTCTGCCAACTGCCTCAAAGCGCCGGTTACGGAAGAGGCCTTGACCTGCATTTTCTGGGCTATGTCTTTGGCTTTGGCAGCTTGCTCCACCACAACAATGTGATATATCACTTCCAAATAGTCTTCCAGGCTTTTACTTAATACCATTTCAGACATCTTTTTACCTCGACTTTCGTATTTCTGGCGCAAAGTTAGGCACGCCTAAAATTCTGTCAATAGAAATATGCAGATAATGCTATGGGTATGCTTAATCGAGGCCTCAACTGTATATAATCTAACTTGGGAAATTGGTCGATTGGTATTTCGCATTGGCCTGTTATTCATTGTTTTCCTTTTCCTTGTCAATACTATTTCTGTCTCATCCTGATGCATCCTTGGTTGTGTTAACACAGGGTCGTAGTTTCCTTAGCATTCCACAAAGAAGTGTCCTTTGGCCGTTAAGGCCTTTTCCTGTTTTCCAGCCGTGCCTCCCGCACAATGTCCGCATTTGATGCGGGAATTATGCGTGGGGCGTGAGAGAGGGATGGACTCGAGCGCTCAGGGTCTGACTGGCAGGACATTGCTGTGGATAAATCCTCCGGACTCGAAACAACACTATGCCCACTCGATTTGTCAGAGTGTCTTTGTTCTTTTACACTGGGGCGGATACAGCATTATTTGGGTTTGTAAAAAAAGACGGGATGATTGGATCATCCCGTCTTTAGAGGTATTTGATCTGTGTTTAATCCATAAAGGGGTAACGGTAGTCAGTAGCTGGAACGAAGTTTTCTTTGATCGACCTTGCCGAAATCCAACGCTGCAGGTTCAATGCCGATCCTGCCTTGTCGTTGGTACCGGAAACCCTGCTTCCGCCAAAAGGCTGCTGACCGACCACAGCTCCTGTGGGCTTGTCGTTTATATAGAAGTTGCCAGCGCTATGTCTCAGCTTTTCGGATGCGATGTTAATAGCGGTTCTGTCCTGTGCGAAAATGGAGCCGGTGAGGGCGTAGGGGGAGGTTGTATCGCAAAGCTCAAGGGTTTCAACAAAGTTCTTTTCCGGGTAGGCATGGACGGTTAGCACCGGGCCGAAAATCTCTTCCTGCATGGTGCAGAATCGAGGATTGGTGGCCTTGATGATGGTCGGCTCGATGAAATAGCCGCGGCTGTCATCACACTTGCCACCCCAAACGATCTCTGCGTCTGATGAGTTACGGGCTTTGTCGATGTATCCTTTGATTTTATCAAAGCTGCTCTTATCGATCACGGCATTTACGAAATTCGAGAAGTCCTGAACTTCGCCCATCTTGACCGTGGCCAGCATGGAGCTCATTTCCTGGAACCATTGGTCATAGAGGCTGTCCGGAATGTAGAGCCTGGATGCGGCACTGCATTTCTGTCCCTGATATTCGAAGGCGCCGCGCAAGCATGCCACTGCCAGGGCTTTGACGTCTGCGGAAGCGTGCGCAACGATGAAGTCCTTGCCGCCCGTTTCACCAACGATTCTGGGATAGGATTTGTAGCGGCTGATGTTGTTGGCAGTGCGCAGCCAGATTTGGTTGAACACCTCTGTGCTTCCTGTGAAATGGACGCCGGCAAGATGGGGGGAATCGGTGATTATATTTCCAATAGCAGCTCCCGAAGCGGGGACGAAGTTGATAACACCCGCGGGTAAGCCTGCTTCCATCAATATCTTCATGACGAAATAGCCGCTATACACTGCGGTACTTGCCGGTTTCCACACAACGGTGTTTCCCATGAGGGCCGGGGCGGTGGGAAGATTGCCGGCAATGGCAGTAAAATTGAAAGGTGTGACGGCAAAGACAAAGCCTTCCAAAGCGCGGTATTCAGAGGTGTTCCATTCACCTTTGGGGGAAATGAGGGGTTGCTGTTCGTAAATCTGTTGGGCAAAATAGGGATTGAAACGCCAAAAGTCAGTCAGTTCACAGGTTGAGTCAATTTCGGCTTGAAAGGCACTTTTGCTTTGCCCCATCATGGTGGCGGCATTCAACAAAGCACAGTATTTTGTGGACAGCAATTCGGCAGCCTTGAGGAAGATGGCCGCGCGATGGTAGAAAGACATTTGCTCCCAATCTTTTTTTGCCTTCATGGCCGCTTGAATGGCAAGATTAACTTCCGTTTCGCCGCATTTGTGGTATTTTGCGATGACATGCTGATGGTTATGCGGTTCGATGCAGTTGGCGGTGTTGCCGCTAAACACTTCTTTGCCGTCAATGATTGCTGGTATTTCCATAGTCTGGCGGCCGAGTTCATCCAATTTAGCCTTCAACAAGTCTCTTTCTTTGGTTCCGGGGGCATAGGTTTTCACGGGTTCGTTTTTGGGTGTGGGTACTTTGAAGAACATTTCTATCTCCTATGTTTTGTTATTTCAGGATGTTAAAAGGAAACGCACTGCATCCTCCACAATTTACCGCGGGTTTGCTTGCATATCGCCTTTTCACACTGGAAGGCATGTCTGTTTCCGGATTTACCCTGAGGGCGAACAATCTTAAAAAATGTTTAGATTCGGTCGCTTGATGATAATGCCAAACTCCAAATGACTAATCTTTTGTCAAGCACAATGTTCTCGGGCTTGACCACGTGGCGGAAGTCGGGGGCCTGATGCTCAGGCTGAGCTTGGAGCTGGATGGTTAAGCGGGCAGCAAAAAGAGAAGGCCCGATCCCCGAGGTGGAGCTCGGAAAGACCAGGCCGCATTTCTGGAGCTAAATGGGGGACTCGAACCCCCGACCTGCTGATTACGAATCAGCTGCTCTACCAACTGAGCTAATTTAGCTAATCTCTGATCAGCCGGAAGCCGCAAGGCTGGGCTGGAATCTCTACATAGGTGTTTTTGTGGGTGCGGGCATACTGTTTGTCCAGCTTGGAGGCAAAACTGTTGCCCACGCGCAGGCTGATATAAGGCGTGGTGGTCATGGTGACCTTCACGGTGCTTTCCCTGCTGATGTTGCGGGGGTACCAGAAATCCGCGGCGTCCAGCCCGGTGGTGAGTTTGTTGGATTCATCCAGGCGGAAAGGCGGCACCTCAATATAGTACCAGATGCGGAAATGGGGAGTTTCGGGATATTTTTTCAGACTGTTCAGATGGATCCCGAAAAAGCGGGCGGGACTGTTCCAGACCAGTAATTCCGGCTGGGGAAGGTGAGGCTCAAAATGCTCCGGCTGGAGGTTGTTTGCCCAATAGTGGGCTTCAAAACTGCCTGAGACCGTGATTGCCTGTATCTGGGCGTCCTTGTGCAGGAAAATTCCATAGTAATAGTCGGGATCGAGGCTGCTTTTGGGAAGCTCAAAATCAACCTGCATATACAGGCGCTGAAGCTCGGTGGAGTAGAACATATCCAGCTCGTATTCGTCTGCTTCCAAGAGTTTAAATCTCAATGCGGCAGTGCTTTCCTGCGCCATAAGGCCAGCCGCGAGCAGGAATAGTAAGACGAACATGAAATATTTTCTGCGCATGATAAACTCCTTTTATACATAGTTTAGCTGTTTCAATCAGAAATACAAGCGGGATTTAGTCAAGCTATTTCTTGTCGTTCAATCCCCCTGACTGCCAAAAATTTTCCCTTGACGCGAAAGGCTCTCCCAAAAATCTGCCTTTACTGGAATATTAAGAATCAAAAGGAGTAAACTATGAAACGCAGAGTGATTATCATGGGAGCCGCGGGAAGGGATTTCCACAATTTCAACGTTTTTTTCCGCGACAACCAGGAATATGAGGTTGTGGCCTTTACCGCCACCCAGATTCCCGGGATCGACGACAAGAAGTATCCCGCTGAACTGGCTGGTAGCCTCTATCCCAATGGAATTGAAATTCACCCTGAAGCTGAACTGAAACAGCTTATCCTGGACCGCAAGGTCGACCTGGTGGTGTTTGCATACAGCGACCAGGCCCACGAGGAAGTGATGCACAAGGCCTCTTTGGTGAACGCAGTGGGAGCGGACTTCATGCTCATGGGCGCCAAATCGACCATGGTGAAGACCACAAAGCCCCTCATCACCGTTTGTGCCGTCCGCACCGGCTGTGGCAAATCCCAGACCACGCGCACGATCATCAAAGCCCTAAAAGCGAAAGGACGCAAAGTCGTTTCCATCCGCCACCCCATGCCCTATGGCGACCTCGTGAAGCAGAAAGTGCAGCGCTTTGCCGAGCTTAAGGACCTCGAGATCCACAATTGCACCATTGAAGAAATGGAAGAATACGAACCGCACATCATGATGAACAGCGTCATCTACGCCGGAGTGGACTATGAAGCGATCATCCGCGAAGCTGAAAAAGAGGCTGACGTGATCGTTTGGGACGGCGGCAACAATGACATCCCCTTCTACTGCTCCGACAAGCAGATGAATATCGTGGTTGTCGATCCTCACCGCCCTGGCGACGAGATCAACTACTACCCCGGCGAGACCAACATCCATCTGGCCGACGTCGTCGTGATCAACAAGATCGACAGCGCTGACCTCGACGACATCAACGAAGTGCGCGCCAACGTGCGTGAACTGAACCCAAAAGCCAAGATTGTTGACGGTGCTTCACCCCTCACGGTGGACAAACCCGAGATCATCACCGGCAAAAACGTGCTGGTTGTGGAAGATGGCCCCACCCTCACCCACGGAGAGATGGGCTACGGTGCTGGAGTCGTGGCGGCTGAAAAATACGGCTGTGCCGATCTAGTTGACCCCCGCGATTTCGCGGTTGGCGAGATCGCCGAAACCTTTGAAAAGTATCCCGGGATCGGCAGCCTGCTTCCCGCCATGGGCTACAGCGAACAGCAGATCAAAGACCTCGAAAAGACCATCAACGACACCGATTGCGAAGGAGTGGTGATCGCCACCCCGATCGATCTGCGCCGCCTGATCAAGATCAAGCATCCCGCCTGCCAGGTCAGCTACGACCTCCAGGAGATAGGGTCCCCCACCCTCGCTGAACTGCTGCAGGATTTCTAAAACCTGCCTCAGTCCACATCCAAGAGTAAGATTAATACAAATACACGGGGCGGACATTTCCGCCCCGGACTTTTAAAAGAGGAAAACATGACCAAGACAGCAGTTCTTGCCCTGGGCGGAAACGCCATCATCAAAGCCGGTGAGGAAGGCACGATCAGCCAGCAGTTTGCCAACACCCGCGATTCGCTGGGCGGCATCGTGGAACTCATCCGCCAGGGCTATAAACTGGCCATCACCCACGGCAACGGACCCCAGGTGGGAAACCTGCTCCGCCAGCAGGAAGCGGGCGAAAAGGAAGGCATCGCGCCGTTGCCACTGGGCGTTCTAAACGCCGCCACAGAAGGCAGCATGGGCTACATGATCGAACAAAGCCTGCAAAACAAGCTGCACCTGAGCGGAATCGACAAAGACGTGATCACCATCATCTCGCAGGTGGTGGTGGACCGCGATGACCCCAGCATGCTCAATCCCACCAAATTCGTAGGCAGCACATACTATACAGCGCAGCAGGCCGAAGAACTGAAAAACACGCTCGGCTGGACCCTGAAGGAAGACGCTGGCAAGGGTTACCGCCGGGTGGTTCCTTCGCCGCTTCCGCAAAGGATTGTTCCCGCCCACACTGTGAAAGAGCTTGTCCAGCGCGGCGAAATCGTGATCGCCGTTGGTGGAGGCGGAATCCCGGTCTATGTCCAGGACGACGGCACCTATGAAGGCGTGGACGCCGTGATCGACAAGGATTTCGCCAGCGCCCTCCTCGCCGTTAATATCGATGCCGACCTTTTCGTGATCCTCACCGGTGTGGACAAGGTGTCCGTCGATTACGGCAAACCCAGCCAGCGCGACCTGGACATGATGAGCATGGAGGAAGCCAGCTGCTATTATCAGGAAGGCCAGTTCCCCGCCGGCAGCATGGGTCCCAAGATCAAGGCCGCGATTGATTTCCTCGAGCGCGGGGGAAAGGAAGTGCTGATCACCTCCATCGACCGCATCGTGGATGCCTTCGCGGGGAAAACAGGCACCAGAATAGTGCGCTAACGCAGCCTCAGCATACGATATCAGCCCGGGACTTTTGGTTCCGGGCTTTTTTGTCTGCGTTAAAGGATATCGTTATCCACTATAATTGGAGGGCGGAAAATAGTGGCAGGAGCTTCACTCCCGTCTCCGGGGGCATCAGGCCCTTTGCCCCATCCCACTCGCCTCCTTTTCACCTCCCCTTGACTTCCCGTTTGACTGGCGGGAACTCAGCGGGAAGTGAATGGGATGTGAATGGGAAAGGGCAAAGGAGGAGTTAACCTCGCTCCAGAAGAGCGATTCAAGCTATGTCATCGTTACCAGGTTTAGGGTTTGGTCAGGTTCTGCAAAGCCTTCCGGGATTTTGGTCGACGGGGCGTCGACCTTCCGTGAGAGGGGGCGTCGCTGTAGCTATGTTCTATGTGGCTATCGCCAATGCTCATTCCTATCTTAACGCCAGCCTAAAACAAACCGGCTGCCATGGAGGCAGCCGGTGATATGTATTATTGTTCGTACTTGCTTAGATCATCCCGCATTCCGTAAGGATTTGGGTCATCGCCGCTTTAGCTTCGTCCACCATCATGTAGGAGAGGGGGAAACCGAAGATATAGGTGTGGGTGTTTCCTGTAACGGTGCGCAAGGCGATGGGTTGGTTGTTGTATAGATCATAATCAGCTTGGGAAGGCGGACTTACAGGGTAATTCGTGGGTTTGATGCCCATTCGGTAGATCGGTTCAGCGTTGGCACCCAAGGTGTGGAAATAGGTGATGGTTGACAAGCCCTGCAGATTGTTTACCAAGGGATTGAAGCTGGCTTCATTGCCTGCGGCATACTGCAGGTTGATATCCTGGAAGGGTGAAACGCCGATCGCTTTCTGGAAGTAGGCGCGGTTCTGCAGGGCGTCGCTGAGGAACTTGGCTGGCGGATCAACCCACCGGACTCCCATATAATTCAGGAAGGTCCTCTGGGTTGCCAGCACGAAAGCTTGCAAGGTGGAGGCCAGTTTGGAAGTGGAGGAGAGGACAAAATTGCCTCCTGATCTCATATATAAGGCCAGTCCGTCATTTTCGTTCTTGAGGTTTCCTGATTCGCTGGGGTTGTCGGAGTGGTAGATCACCAGCTTGTATTGCTGCAAGTCCGAAGTTGCCAGATGGCGGAGGCGGTAGTCTCCATAGGTGTCGCCAGGAACGCCGACGCGAGTGCGGCGGATGAAGGTTTTGGTGCCTGTGTAAGAGGAGAGCATTTGCTCGTATTTAGGCTGGATCAGGTTGTCAGGGGAGGTGGCGTTGTTGTTAAGATCGTCGTCGATCACCAGCACGCCGCTACGGTTGGCGGCAGCGATGGGCTCGACAAGGGTGAAGGTGTAAGTGGCCGGTTCGGGGTCAACTTCTCCCTGCAAGTCAACGCAGCGTACCTCCAGGCTATGCTCGCCGTTGGAAAGAGAGGTGAGAACCAGAGATTGTCCCAGAGGTGAATAGAGAGGGATTCGCAGCCATTCCTTCCCATCGCTGTCGGTTACGCGGTCTTCCCAATAGGGGGGATAGTTGTAGGGTGCGCCATCGAGGCGGAGGTCGAAGTGGGTGATCTCGCTAAAGTAGTTTTTATCAGTATAACGGTCCAGAACGGTGTCCACTTTCTTGTCGTAAGGGCTTTCCTGTCCTATAGGTGGCCAGAGGATCGGTCCTGTGGTCTGCACGATTCCGTATTCGCCTCTCCAGCCCCAGCGCAGCCAGACTTTGATATTGTTGCTATTGATGGCTGTCTTAACGTTGTTCATGTTAACGAAGAAGGGCGTTGCAAATCTCTGGCTACCGCCCACAATGGTGAAGGGCATGATTTCTGGGGTGGATTCGTCTAAGTAGTCGATAAAATGGCTGTCACCGAGGGCGTAGGTCCTCTGGGGATAGATCACAGTGCGGGGCCGGAAACCGGTTTTGACAGCGAAGGTGATCTTGGAGTTCAAGGTTTGGTTGGACATCACACCGGCTAGGTCATAGGCGCGGGCTTCGATCTTGGTGAGGGTCTTAATCACGTCATCCTCGACGTCGAAGCTGAGTGGGGGAGTAGTAAAGCGGGTGAGCAGATATCTGTCCATTTTGGTGTCGTTGGCCGAAGTTTTGGTATCGATCCATTCGGTCTGGGAGCCGTCAATCACCGTGCTGTCGGCGGGGTTGATCTTCATCATGCGGAATTCGAACTTAAATGGGATCTCATCGATGAAGGGGTCTTCGTCCTTCATGCTGAAGCCCAGCCGGATGCCGGAGCCGACCACGCCACCGTTGGGATTGCCCTTGGTGGTGGTGACGATGCAGGTGGGGCGGAGTGAGGTGGCGTTGAATTTACGCCAGGCAATGCTGCGTTTGGGATCCTGGGGATCAGGTGGGGTGTAGAGCGGGGTAATACCGCCCCGGTTGTCGATGGCGATCACTTCAAAAGTGCTTTCCATGGTAAGGGGATTGCCGTTGGCATCAGCCGCGGGGAAATTGATCACGGCATACTTTGCCGAGGTCCAGATGGTCTTACGGTCGTTGGGAGTCTCGTCCAGAGGGATGTTTTGATCGGCATTGGTCTTATAATGGAGCACCCAGCCGACGCCGAAGCGATCCACCACGTTCTGGGGGGTCACGTCGCCGGTCATGTCTATGTAGTGGTTGCCCGGTGTAGCGATCGGGTTTCCATTCTGGTCTTTCACGCGATAGGCAAAGCCAGTGATGATGCCGTCACTATCGGTTGCGTTCCAGAAGATTTTCTGCTGGAATATAAATTCTGTTTCGGCATAGGGCGCAAGCAGGGCGCTGTCATCAAAACCTTCATAAGATGTGATGGCAATGGTAGGTTCCTCATTGGCAAATTTGTTCCCAAACTTGCCGCATCCGGTGAGCATCAGCATTGCCAAAGTCAATACGATTAAAAGGGTTAAGAGTCTACTGCTCTTATTTGGCATCATTCCTCCCATATATGATCGGTGGATATTATCTTACTGCTAATCCTTAAAAATGAAGTCGAGAAAATCGTCAATCTTTTTATTTGTTCCCTTTGCCGCGAGAGCTGCTTTAAGCAGGTTTAGCCAAAGCAGTGAAGTGGTCACGGAGCCAATCCCCCCGGGTACGGGAGTGATGGCCAAGGCCTTGTCAAAGCAGGCGTTATAATCAATATCACCCACGAAGGAGCCTTTGCCGTCAGCGGAATTGTGGGCATTGATTCCCACATCGATAAGAACGGAATTATTTTTGATCATATCCGGTTTTAAGAATTCTGCTTTGCCGAGGGCGGCGATGAGTATATCCGCGCTGCGGGTGAGTTCGCCAAGGTTGTCACTGCGGGAATGGCAGACTGTGACGCTGGCGTTGGCCCAGGATTTTTTCCAGAGCAGCATATTTGCCAAGGGCTTGCCTACCACAGCGCTGCGGCCGATGATCACGGTGTGTTTGCCAGCTACGGGTATCCCATAATAGCGGAGGGTACAAAGCACAGCCAGCGGAGTGCAGGGCGGCAGGGCATCCTGGTTGAGGACTATCCTGCCTTGGTTTACAGGGTTCAGGCAGTCGATATCTTTGTCGGGGGAGATGTTTTCGCCAGCCAGGGCTTCATCCAGGTGATGGGGAAGGGGCTTTTGCAGCATGATGCCGTGGATGTCAGGATCATCGTTGGCACTGGCGATGAGCTCTTGCAGATAAGCCTGGCTGATGTCTTCAGGCAGGTTCATCAACCGCACGTCGCAACCAAGCTTCGCTCCACTGGTGACTATATTTTGCACATAGTAGGCTGAGGCTGGGTCGCTGCCTGTCTGGATCAGCAGCATTTTGGGGATGAGCCCGTGTTCCGCTATCAGTTCTTTGACCCGGGAGCGGATGAGCTTGGCGAGGGGTTTTCCCGATAGTATCTTTTCCATGTCATTCACCTTCAGAGGCAGTTAGTTTCACGTGGTGGCGCAACCTTTCTATTTTCCATGCTTTGCCTGTGGCTGGATCAAGCTCCAGATAGACTGCGTTCACCTGCAATCCGAGGTTTGAGGTCTCATAGCGTGAGGGCAGGCCATGGTGGAATTTATTCAATATTATATCTTTGCGAACGCCAATAACGCTGTCGTGGGGCCCGGTCATACCGGCGTCAGTTATATAAGCCGTGCCTTGGGGCAGGATTTCTTCGTCGGCTGTCTGGATGTGGGTGTGGGTGCCGATTAGAGCTGAGATGTGCCCATCTGCGAACCAGCCCAGGGCGCGTTTTTCAGCGGTGGATTCAGCGTGGAAATCCACAAGGACACAGCGCCCCTCATGGCCGGGATTGTCCTCAAACCAGCGCTCCAAAGCCGTAAAAGGCGAATCGCAGGGTGGCATGTAGATCTGGCCGCAGAGGGTGAGCACGGTTAGTTCCAGTTCACTCTTGCGCAAGGTACAGACAGTGTTTCCGGGCGCCGTGGCGGGAAAATTGAGAGGCTTAACTATGGAGGGGTTGTGGCTGATGAAATCCCAGGCTTCGCTACGGTCCCAGAGGTGGTTCCCGCCGGTAACAATGTCCACTCCTGCTTGGAAGAGCGGTTTCACTGTTTTTTCGGTGAGGCCTCGCCCATCGGCAAGGTTTTCACCGTTGATGATGATGAAATCCGGTCCGAACTCGGCTTTTAGGCCAGGCAGCTGGTCATAGAGGATTTGGCGGCCAGGCTTGCCGAAAACGTCGCCGAAGAAGAGGAGTTTGATCATTTGGCCATGGCGATTTGGCGGGTTTCGCGGATCACTGTCACCTTGATCTGGCCGGGATATTGCACTTCCTTTTCGATCTGGGCTGCGATCTCGGAGGCCAGCAGTGAAGTTTGTACATCCTCCACCATGCTGGGCTCTACGATGATTCGCAGTTCGCGTCCGGCTTGGATGGCGTAGGATTTGTTCACGCCCTGCACGGAGTTGGCGATCTCCTCCAGCTTGGCGAGGCGCTGCATGTAGGTTTCCAGCATTTCGCGGCGGGCGCCGGGACGGGCACCGGAGATGGCATCCGAAGCCTGCACCAGAGCGGCATAGACGGAGGTAGCTTCCACTTCTTCGTGGTGGGCTTCGATGGCGTTTACTATGATCTTGCTTTCACCATTCTTGCGAGCCAGATTTGCACCGATGATGGCGTGGGTGCCGTCAAACTCTTGGTCCACGGCTTTGCCGATGTCGTGCAATAATCCGGCGCGACGGGCAATCTCCTGGTCGAGGCCAAGTTCAGCGGCAAGGATACCGCAGATCCAGGCTGCTTCCAGCGAGTGCTTGAGCACGTTTTGTCCGTAGGAGGTGCGGTAATGCAGACGGCCAAGCACCTTGATCAGGTTGCCGGAGATGTTGTGGATATTAGTTTCCAGCACAGCTTTTTCGCCCAGCTTAACCAGGTTCTGCTCCATCTCCTTTTCGGTTTTATTGATAATGTCCTCGATGCGGCCAGGATGGATACGGCCGTCGGAGATGAGTTTTTCCAAAGCCAGGCGGGCTATTTCGCGGCGCACGGGGTCAAAACAGGAAAGGACAACTGCTTCGGGAGTGTCATCGATGATCAGGTCTACCCCGGAGGCTTTTTCAAAGGTGCGGATGTTGCGTCCCTCCCGGCCGATGATGCGGCCTTTCATCTCGTCCGAGGGCAGCGATACCACCGATACGGTGGATTCCGAAACATGGTCCACGGCAAGGCGCTGGATGGCGGTGGAGAGGATCTCCGCGGCTTTTTTGGAAGTGTCCAGCTTGATCTGCTCGATGGTGAGTTTGGCATCATTGGCCGCCACTTGGCGGGCTTGGAGGAGCAGTTCCTCGCGCATCATGTTAAGCGCTTCCTCGCGGCTGAGCCCGGCGATCTCGGAGAGTTTGGTGCGCTGTTCGCCGATCAGGTTTTCGGCTTCCTTGTTTTTACGGCTGATATCCTCTTCCTTGTGTTTGAGGCGTTTTTCCTGCTCGACCATGTTGGCTTCTTTCTTATCCATGGATTCGAGGCGTTTATCCAGGCTGCTGAGGCGTTCGTTGAATTTCTTTTCCTGAAAGCGGAGTTCTTTTTGGCGTTCCTTGATCTCGTCTTCAAGCACTTTTTTCTGCTTGAACCATTCGTCCTTTGCTTCCAGAATGACGGCTTTTTTGGTTGTTTCAATGTCGGTTTGGGCGGATTCCCTGATCTCCGCGGCGATTTCCTTGGCGCCGGAAACAAGGCGGAAAGCGCTGTTGCGTTTGATCAGGTAGATAACCAAGGCGATGAGGAAGCCCAACACCAATCCGATTGCTGCCATGATCCATTTATTTGGCATCATAATATCCTTTTTGATCTATTCAGGCGGGTTACTTAACCCGGCCGTTACAAAAAAAGGCCCGCGTGAACCGTGTATGCTTGTCTGTTAAAAGCCAAGCATCAGGTGGGCGCCTACCTTGTGGGCTTTATGGATCCGGGACCAGCCGGCGTGCATGCTACCCATGGCTCGGCTCCCAGTTTTTTATCAGCTTTTGTGCAATCCATATCACGGGTTCCGCAGGCCAAGTCTTTAGATTTCCCCGACGATGTTGCCCACCATCTGGTTCAGGCGTTCAAGTTCCTTCTCCATTTCGGCGGACCGTTGTTTCAGGGAGCTAATCTCATTCTGTTTCTTCAAAAGAAGCAGAAGCAAAAGTTTCGTGAAGTCAAGATTTTCATACTGTTCGCGCAGTTGTTCCAATTCCGCGTCAACAGCGGCCGCCACGGCCTGTGTCTCTTTCAGGTTGTCCGAACGCAGGTGGAATTTGCGGCCATATATCTCAACTTCAACCGATTTCATCATTTCTTATTAGTTTCTTCCAGTTCCGGAAAGATACTGTCGATCTGGCTGATGGCGTCGCTGGCGATGCTTTCGAATCCGGATACTGTATCTTGAAGTTCCTGGTATTTGGTTTGAAGCGACGCAAGCTGATTCTCCAGTTCCCTGATGCGTTCGCTTGAATCGCTGTTGCTGTTTCTGACGCTTTCGATCTGGGCCATCAGTTGTCTGTTTTCTTCCTTCAGAACCTCGTTTTGCCCGGCCAGTTTCTCCAGCTTTTTTTTGTCTTCGGTGTACTGATTGATCAGTTTTTGTATCTTATCTTGCAAGCTTGTTGCTTTATTTTCCATAGTGTTACCTCATGTTGATCTGCCAGGCGCGGGAGAGCATTTCCTGCACCGATGCAAGAAGTTGGTCCACGCGCTCATCTGTCAATGTTTTTTCGTTGTCCTGCATCACCAAGCGCAGAGACATGCTACGGAATCCCGGAGGAACCTGCTTTCCGAGGTATTGGTCGAAGATGCTCACTTCGCTGATCATATCTGGATTTACGGCTTTAATGGCGGATTCGATGGCAGCGTAGGACACTTCGGTTTTGATCAGGAATGAAAGGTCGCGGATCACAGCAGGATAGCGGGGCAATTCGCGGAACACCTTTTTAATGTCGCGGGTGAGTTCGATCAGCAAGTCCACGTCGAGCTCGATCACCCAGATATCCTGTTTTAGCAGGGTGAGGTCTATCCCAAAGTTGTTGGCGATGCTGGTTTTCAGACGGCCGAACGAAGCCACCGCCTGCCCCTCTGAAAGGTAGGCTAGAGAATCCCCGGCAGCCAGCCAGGGACGGTCATTTTTCACCAGGTTCGTAGCCTTTACTCCGAGCAGGTTCAGTAGCCCCTCCACCAAGCCTTTCACCTGATAGAAATTCACAGCTTCGCTTTTGGCGCTCCAATGCTCGGGGTTCATGTTGCCGGTGAGTGCCGCGCCGAAGGATAGTTTTTCTTTGTAGGAATCGCCGTCCTTCAAGTAGATTTTGCCGAGTTCCATCAGCTTAAGGTCACGCTCGCCGTGGTTGAGGTTGTAGCGCAGGTTATCCAGCAGCTGGGGCAGCAGGGTTATCCGCATGGCGGATTGGTTGCTGCTTTGGGGGTTGATCACACGTATTAGTTTGGAGCTGACCTCTTCGGGGTCCATGGCCAGATCTGCCAGCTGGGCTGGATCACAGAAGCTGTAGTTCAGCGTTTCATGGAAGGCGGCGTCCACAAACCAGTCCTCAATCCCTCTGCGGATGCGGAAGGCGTGGCGGTCCATGATGCGGGGGACGTCCTTTTTGCGGGTGATGCGGTCGAAGCCAGCCAAGCGGGCCAGTTCTTCCAGCAGATCGGCTTCGCGGGTGAGGTCCACTCGGTGGGGTGGGATTTCGAACCAGAGGGCGTGGTCACAGTCGCTTTCAGAGAATTCGGTAACTCCCGCTTTCTCCTCCTTCAGATGGTGACAGAAGATCAGGCTGGGATCAGAGACCAGGCCTTCCCGCCAGATGCCGTACTGGTAGAATTTGCAGCCCAAGCCTTCCAGATAGCCAATGATGTCTTCGTTTTGCAGCTGATAGCCGATGATCTCGGTGAAGCGCCGGGGCCTAAGCGCCAGCCAGCGCGTGGGAAGAGGTTTTGGCCAGGCATCGTAAAGCGCGTTTTCAACCTTTCCGCCGGCGGTTTCCAAAAAGAGCTGCACCGCGCGGTCGCTCACCGCGGAAGCGGCTTCGGGGCTTAACTGACGCTCGAAACGGTAGGAGGAATCGGTGGAGAGCTTGTGTTTGTAAGAACTGGCGCGAATGCTCGCAGCTTGAAAACAAGCGGCTTCCAGAACGATGGAGGTGGTGGAATCGCTGATGGCGGTCGCTTTTCCGCCCATCACTCCGGCAAGGGCGGATGTGTCTTTGCCGTCGGCGATCACAAGGTCGTCGGGGTCTAAAACCAGGTTCTTGCCGTCCAGGGTGATGAATTCCTCACCGGACCTAGCTTTGCGCACCACCACGGCGGGATAGCCATCGGATTCGTTCAGCGGCTGCAGCTTGTCATAGTCGAAAGCGTGCAGGGGATGTCCCTGCTCAAGCATCACAAAGTTGGTCACGTCAACAATGTTGTTGATGGGACGCAAACCGGATTTGACCAGTGCGGTTTTCAGCCATTGGGGAGAGTCCTTCACTGAAACACCGGAGAGCAATCTGGCCGTGTAGCGGGGGCATTTTTCTGGATCTTCCAGTATCAGTTTGAGCGTGGTTTTTTCGCTGACTTCACCAGCCACTTGCTCCACTAGCGGCAGCTTCAGGGGATTGCCCAAAGAGGCGGAAAGATCGCGCGCGATGCCTATGTATCCCAGCAGGTCTGGGCGGTTGGGCGTGATTTCCAGTTCCAGAATGGTGTCCGGCAGTTCGTAGATGTCGTTCACGGAAATCCCCACCGGTGTGGAGGGCTCCAGTTCAATGATCCCTGCGTGGTTGTCGGAGATGCCGAGTTCCTTTTCAGAGCAAAGCATCCCGTTGGACTCCACACCGCGGAGTTTTGCCTTTTTGATGGTAAGACCAGAGAGTTCGGTTCCCGGAAGGGCCAGCAGAGAGATCATTCCAGCTTTGCAATTGGGTGCTCCGCAAACCACCCGGGTAGGCTCCGAAGCTCCGTACTCCACGCTGCAAACTTGCAGATGGTCGGTTCCGGGGATACGCTCGGCGCTCACCACTTTGGCGGTTACAACAGTTTCCGGCAAGGCGGGAAGAGATTTTACGGCTTCCACCTCAATCCCACTGAAGGTGAGGGTTTGAACCAGGCTGTCTGTGTCCCGGGGCAGGTCGATGTAGCGGCTGAGCCAGCGGCAGGAGATAATCACAATACCTCCCCGCTGAACTGGCGCAGCATGCGAACGTCGTTCTCAAAGAGGATGCGCATGTCCGGAATGTTGTAGGTAAGCATGGCAATGCGCTCCACTCCCACCCCAAGGGCGTATCCGGAGTAAATCTCGGGATCGATGCCCACGTATTTGAATACGGCGGGATCAACCATCCCGGCTCCGCCCAGTTCCAGCCAACCGGAGTTTTTGCACACACGGCAACCCTGGCCTCGACAGGCGACACAGCTAATATCCATTTCCGCGCTTGGTTCCGTGAAGGGGAAAAAGTGTGGTCGGATGCGCGAACGGACATCTTCGCCGAACATGATCCGGGCGAAGTTTTGCAGCGTGTCTTTCAAATCGGCCATCGAGATACCTTTATCCACCACTAGTGCTTCCACTTGGGAAAAAACGGGGGAATGGGATGGGTCCGGCTTGTCGTTGCGGTAGCATCTTCCGGGCGAGATGATATAGATGGGCGGCGGGTATTTTTCCATAGTGCGCACCTGCACAGTTGAAGTCTGGGTGCGCAACAGGAAGCCGTTGTCCAGGTAAAAGGTGTCTGCCAGGTTACGGGAAGGATGGTCAGGCGGGGTGTTCAGGGCGTCGAAGTTGTGCCATTCGTCATCGATATCCGGCCCTTCGGCGATCTCGAAACCCAGGCCGATGAAGACATCCTCGATCCTGCGGCGGACGATCGTTAGCGGATGCAGCGACCCACGCGGGCGGATGATGCCCGGCAGGCTCAGGTCCAGCGTCTTGGCGCTGTCCTGGGCTTCCTGGAGACGGTTTTTCAGCTCCTGTTCACGCGCAGCCAGCAGGTCTTCTATGCTGCCGCGGAGCTTGTTGATGCTCTGCCCGAATGCCGGTTTCTCGGCGTCCGGAAGGTCTTTCAGCTTTCCGTAGAGGCTGTTCACTAAGCTTTTTTTGCCAAGATACCGGGCTTTGGCATTCAGGATGTCATTGGCGGTTTCGCAGGCGGCAATATCCGTCCTGGCCTGTTCCGCCACTTCCCTCAGTTGGTCTTGCAACTTGCTTCCTTCACTATTTTAGCTCCGGCTGCTCGGGCCGGAGGGGTGGTTCAGCCTTTGGCGATCTCGACCAGTTTGGCAAAGGCATCGCTGTCGTGCCAGGCCAAGTGGGCAAGGGATTTGCGGTTGATTTCGATATTGGCTTTATGCAGGCCGTTGATGAAGCGGCTGTAGCTCATGTCGTTATTGCGGCAGGCAGCGTTGATGCGGGTGATCCAGAGGCTACGGAACTGGCGTTTTTTCTGCTTCCGGTGGGCAAAGGCGAAAGCCATGCCTCGTTCCACGGTTTGCCTGGCAACCCGGTAAGTTTTGCTGCGGCGGCCGAAATAGCCGCGCGCGGCCAGCATGTATTTTTTTCTTCTGCGGTGGGCGGATACGTTGTTTGTTGATCTTGGCATTTTTCTCTCCCTTTAGTTTGCCAGCATGCGATGGATGCGCTTTTCATCGCATTTGCGAACAATGGCGCTGTCACGCAGATTGCGTTTCAGCTTGGGTGATTTTTTGGTTTTGATGTGAGCGCTTTTTGCGTGATGGCGCTTGATCTTGCCGGTTCCGGTAACCTTGAACCTCTTGGCTGCGGAACTGCTTGTCTTGATCTTTGGCATATTTATCTCCTTGACTATTAGAAAGTATGGTTAACCTCGCAACCCTTTACTCTGCTTATTTTACAGGGTCGGCCTCTGTTTCAGGCGCAGCGGCAGATTCCGCGGCGGCTTTTTCGAGGATGTGGTCGATGTCTTTTTTGGGGGTCATAATGATGAAAAGTAGATTGCGTTCAGCTACTGGTGGCGCGTCAACGTCGGCAATGTGGCCCAGATCGTTTTTCAGCCTTTCCAGAACGTCGTAGCCGAGCTCTTTATGAGCCATTTGCCGGCCTCGGAAGCGGACCGTGAACTTAACCTTGTTGCGCTGTTTCAGAAATCTGATCGCGTTGTTCTTCTTGAAATTATAGTCATGTTCTTCCGTGTTCGGACCGAACTTGATCTCCTTGATCTCGATCTCGTGCTGTCTCTTGCGGGCTTCCCTGGCTTTCTTTTCCTTTTCGAAATAGTATTTGCCGAAGTCAAGAATGCGGCAGACCGGGGGCTCGGTGTTGGGTGAGATTTCCACCAGGTCCAGATTCATGTCTTCTGCTTTGCGGATGGCGTCACGCGTGGGCATGATGCCTATTTGTTTACCGTCAGGGCCGATCACCCGCACCTTTGGAGCGCTGATCTGTTCGTTGATCCTTTCCTTCGGCACCACCTCCTTGGTACGTGCCTTTCCACGTTTGATCCGGATTATAAGAACCTCCTTCTTACCGGAAACGAAAAAGGCGGAAGAATCTTCCGCCTGCTTCATGGTAATCTGTTACCAGTATATCTTTTTATAATTCACGGCCTTACCTGCACGGAAGCATTAAGGCAGAAGCAAGCAGCTTCATTTGCGGACCACTTGATTTGCAGCCCATCTTTTTGTCAATCAGAACTTTGTTCTAGTATTCTCCTAAAGACCTATGTGCAATGCCAATTAGATCAGCATCTCCAGATGGATTCAGGGTAGATATCCACATTTTTCTACAACCCCCAACATTTCACAGAATCTGAACCAATTTTCTCTTTACTGGGTTTGGAGGAATCCTTCATCGTTGTTTTCCATAAACTGGCAGGCTATTCTGTCTTGGAGGTTTACCAATCATTTTAATACTATTTGATAAGCACCATTCTATGAGTTTGAGACCTGCCATTCATCTCGGCCCGCACAAAATAAACTCCAGAACTTACAGCGCCTCCCTTCTCGTCCAACCCATTCCAGTGGATGCTGTGGCAACCTTTTGTCATTATTCCGTCATGCAGAGTTATCACTTTCTGCCCTTTGATATTGTGCACAGACAGTTTCACGTTGCCAGGGGCAGCGGTGATAAAGCCGATTGTGGTTTCTGGATTGTAGGGATTGGGATAATTGCCAAGTGATGTTATCAATACGGATGGAGTGGCCGGATCCTCTATGCCTGAGTTTACAGAATGCATGGGAATCACCACCTGAACAATTTCGCCTTCGTTAACAACTATGGGTCTGTTGCGTTTGGCAAAACAATCAAACACATCCAAGTTCTGGTCGGAATGATTATGCTTTCTTTCAAATCGGATGGGTAAAGCCCAGAGACGGCTTGGAGTACAGCGAACGTAGTAAGTATTGACGACAGGATAATCTGCGGCAATGAACTAATAAGTGTGCTGGGCATATTATTCATTGCCGCCGTCGGTGTTCGTTCCTGGCTTTACGCTGGCGTGTAGCAGGAAAGAAGCGGTGCCGACAGGCCGTTAAGGCCCTTTCCCAGTTCCCGGACATGCCTCCCGCATAATGGCCGCATTTGATGCGGGTATATTACGGGAGGCGGGGGAGAGGCATGGACGCGAGCGCTCAGGGCCTGACTGGCATTATATTGTGGTGGACTAACATTTAAGCTCTCCAGGTTGCTTTTTGGATGATTGAGGGCAGCTTCCCGGTTCAAAGAGAACTTGAAAGGGAAAGGCGCTCTAGTTTTTTCACCATTGAAGAAATTGGGCATCTTTCCTCCCTTGATTCCGTATTGATTTAAGGAAGGCTAAAGGGTTCTTAGGAAAAAATGGTCAAAAAGTTCTTGACTAATAACACAGCCTGTGCAATCTGGTTTCAGGATGCAAATCATGCAAGCAACAAGGTGTTTCAGATGATCCGAAACCTGCAACTGATCCAGCGCCACGCGCAATTGAAGGAACTGGGCAGCCAGTTGAAGCTGGCTCTGCTCAAAGAGCTTATCCACGCCCCCGCGACCTGCCAGCAACTGGCAAATCTTTTTGACCAAAGCAAACAGAAAATCCACTACAACCTCAACCAGATGCTCAAAGAGGGCCTGCTGCAAATAGTTGAGCTCCCTTCCGGCGGCGGCCGTGAGGTTTATTACCGGGCCACGGCCAGAACCTATGTGCTGGATCTTTCCATCGGCCTGGAAAACAACGGCAACGTTCTGAACAGCCGAGCCATCATCAACGGCATCATGGAGCGCGACCACCACATCGACCTGGCCGGGGTAGCGGCCAAACTGATCGACCAGGCCTTCAAGCTGGTTCCCGGTGAGCGTTTGCTGATCGTGAGCGGCAAATTTAACTTCCCCCTGGCGGAAAAGCTGAAGCTGGAAGCCGGGCGGCGCGGGATTTTCTGCACCCTGATCTATCAGGATCTGGACGCGCTGAAAGCCAAATACGAGCAGTTTTCCCTAGCCGCTTTCAAGGCCGATTACGAAGAACTGAACCGGCATCTGAAGACAGCCGACGTGTATCTGAACCTCAATGGCGAAGCGCGTTTCCTGCAACTGAAAGACCCGAAAAAGCTGGCTCTGCGCAACCGCATGCTGGAGCGGTCCAAACAGATAATCCGCGAACGCGGTGTCCGCGTTGCCATGATGCCCGGCCTTTTGCAGGACACGCTTTCCGAGGGTGCCATCGAGAGCGAAGTGCAATTCTGGCGGGCTCTGGACATCGATTTTAAAAGGCAACGTTGCCAGACCCTGGCCAAGTGCCGCGAGCTGAGCGGAAAAGACACTGTAAGGCTGTGCGGCAGAAATAGTTCGCTAAAGTTTCGCATCGAGAAAATCGTGGCGGAATGCGGCTCCTTTGGCCAGAACGAATTTCAGTCGCCGGTGATAAACCTTCCCGGCGGCGAAATCCTGATGATTCCCAAAGCCGGCAGCATGAACGGAACTCTGGCCAGTGAAAGGATCCACGTTTTTGGCGAAGAGGTACTGCGTCCCGTGCTGGAAATCGGCAACAACGAGATAGTCGGCTACCAGGCCCAGAAGGGAGCGGAACACCTGGCCCGGGCTTTGGAAAGCGGTGGCGCGGACGGACGCAAAGCCGCACTGATCTGCCTCGGCACCAATGAAAACATCCATCTGGGCGACATCGACATGGCGCTCAAGCATAAAAGCAGCGGCAATCTGAGCGTCTTTTGGGGCGACAACCGCTCCCTGGGGGGAGACGTTTCCGGCGCCTACGAATGGTTCATGCAAATCGAAGAACCGCTGCTAAGCTTCAATTAAAAACGAGGTCAACATGAAGAAACTATTATTGCTTGCGGCCCTGCTGACAGCGCTGCTCCCGGTTTTTGGACAATGGCACATCGACGAGGATTTTGAAGGGATCACCACCCTGCCCGATGGCTGGACCTTCCACGACGACGGAGACGGCATGACCTGGCGCAACATTAACAACGACTCCCACGCCCACAGCGGAACGCGGGTCGCTTTTTGCGACAACTATTTCCCCAACCAGAACTCCGACTGGCTGATCACGCCGCAAATCACTGTGGCAGCGGGCGACAGCCTGATCTTCTGGACCCGCAGTTGGATAAGTACCGAACCCCTAAAGGTCTTCGTTTCCACCACCGGCACGGCGGTTGGCAATTTCAACACCCTGCTGGCGGATATTAGCGAAATCGGCACCAGCTATCAGGAGGTCCGGCTCAGCCTGGCGCCCTGGACAGGACAGGCAATCTATATCGGCTTCCTCTGGGAATGCGAAAACTACGGCATCCTGATTGACGACGTGCGCGCGGGCCAACCTGTGATAATACAGCCGGAACTCGATCTGCCGGAAAGCATTACGTTCTATCAGGGAGAAAGCCTGACCATGGACTTCACGCCCTATATCACCACGACAGACCTGAACACGGCTTCGCTCACCTGCAGTGGAGCAGTGAACGTCTCGGTGAGCATTAACAGGCTTTCCGCTGAATTTAGCTGCGCGAACTGGAACGGCACCGAAAACATCACTTTCACCCTGCACGACGGGACTTCCGGGCTCGGCGACAGCGACATTCTGAGCGTAATTGTGCTGCCGCCGCTGAGTGTCGATCTGGCTGTGACCGAAGTCCACAGTCCGATGGAGTTTCAATTCCTGAACCTGCCCTTCACACCTATGGTGACGGTTTCCAACGGAGGCATCAGCACTTTCAACGCTGAACTGGAACTGCTCGCCACCGTGCTCGACTCTGACAGCGCCACGGTCTGGAGCGGCCAGGCTTTCCAAAACGTCAACCTGCCTCCTGACGCCAGCGCTGAGATCAGCTTCCCCCAGGCCTGCACCATCACCGCGGAGGGCGATTACAGCATCGCTTTCGAGATCACCAATGCCGACGGCAACCCTGGCAACAACACATTGGTTTTTGGCTTCACAGTGGTGGAGCGCGTCACCCAGGGCGGGCCGGACGCCTTTGGCTACAGCTACATAGACAGCAACGCGCCCGGCGGTCCGGTTTACGACTGGCAGGACATCAGCGCCACCGGCACTTCCAGCATCATGTATCAGGTTCCCACTTTTGCCGGTGACGACAACTTCAGCGAACCCATCCCGCTTGGATTTTCCTTCCCCTTCTATGGTTACCAGTACTCGCAAGCCTATGTGGACATCAACGGCGAAATTCTGCTGGCTGACAATACCTGGTACAATCCCTATCCCAGCCAGGGTTGGGACAACGACGGCAACATATTCAACTACGTGTATCCCATTCCCGGATACGCCCAGATGCCTGGCCTGATCGCTGTTTATTGGGATGACCTCTTTGCCGAGGAGGGCGTTTCCGACATTTATTTCCAGACCTTTGGCAACGCTCCGGAACGTTATACCATTATCCAGTGGAACAACCTCAGATTCGATGTTGGAACAGGCGGCAGCCCCTGCCTCAAGTTTCAGGTGATCCTGCATGAAAACGGTGAGATCGTGATGCAGTATCACACCACCCAAACGGGCCAGATCCCCGGCAATGTGCCCCACGCCAACGGGCTTAGCGCCACTGTGGCCATCCAGAACGCGAGTGCCGACATCGGCTTGGTCTATCTGCGCGAAATTGTTGAGAACAGCGCCTATATGGGTGTCGAACCAGCCGGGAATCTGCTGCACGACGGACTGGCGCTGCGCTTCTTCAACGCCGATGACACCCAGCCGCCGGTGATCAGCCATGACCAGCCGGGCAACACTTTCAACCAGTATCCGGAGCTCACAGCCAACGTGATAGATTTTTCCACCATCAGCGAATGCGTTTTGTGGTTCAATCACGGCGACGGTTGGCAAAGCCTGGATCCTGCATCTGTTCAGGGCGCCACCTATAGCTACTCTTTGCCGGAGATCCCTTTGGGCAGTGAACTGCGCTACTATTTCAGCGCCTGTGATGAGCTGAACAATAACGCAACCCTGCCTGCCGGTGCGCCTGGCGAATGCTTCAGTTTCAAAATCCTGCCCAGCTCTGGGGCCACAGTGCTGCTGGCGATCTCTGGAAACCAGGATTATCAGCGCAATGAAATGCCTTACTACACCGAGCAGTTCGACTCCCTCAACCTCTCTTATGACGTTTATGACTGGGAGGAATACCCCTCCTGGAGCATCCCAAACCAGTATCAGGCCGTGTTCATCTATGCCGTAACCGGCAGCCAAGGTGGCCGTTCCGACAGCCTCAGCGTGGCGCTGATGAACTGGCTGGACGGAGGCACGATCGTTGCTCCGCGCAACGTTTTCATGGCCTCTGATGGCTGGGCCGCTTACACCCACCCCCATCCCAACGACAGTGTGATGCGCAAGCTTTTCAATGCCTATTTCCGTACATATTATGTCCCCGCCGGTCCGGGCGGAGGCACTAACGGCCTGGCCGGGCCGGATGTGTACAATTATGAGCACGGGACCATCCTGCGCCGGGTTGATTCTCCCATCTGCACACCCAACACCGAATACAACGTTTATGCCAACACTCCGGACTGCATCTTCTTTTATGATGAATGCCCGGATATCTATGCTGACCAGGTTCAGTATCCGGATGTCGGAGCGGTTGCCGCCTTCACCTTTGAGGATGGTCCTGTGAACGGCCATGCGTATCTGCAAAACGGAGTTTGCGCCACAGCTTTGGAGCTGCCAATTTACCGCGCGTTCTACTTCAGTTTTGACTTTTCTCAACTCACCGACCCCACAGACCGGGCGGAATGGATGGCCGATATCGCGGCTTGGTTCAATCTCGAACCTTCAGCCGCTGACGATCCCGCCGTTCCGGAATTGGATGCTGGGATCTCCACAATCTGGCCAAACCCTTTCCAAGCCAGCTGCAACATCAGTTTTAAGACTGCCGCCAAAGGCCCTGCCAGGCTCGATATTTACAATCTGCGAGGCCAGAAAGTGCGCTGCCTCGCCGCCGGTGAATTTGCCAAAGGCAGCCATGACCTTGTCTGGAACGGCACCGACGACTTCGGAACTGCCGTGGCCAGCGGGATTTATTACCTCCGCCTGCAAGCAGGTGAATTGAGGCAAATCAGAAAGATAACCATCATCAGATAGGAGAAATCGCGCCGCCCCACGGGCAGGCGCGGCGAGCCTTCAACCTTAGTTACAACATCGCACACGAGGGAGCCTGAGCGCCCCCTCTTTTTTTATGGCTTGCTTTCAAACCGGGCCGGTAACGCCTTGAGGTGGCATACGATAAGCGGTGGTTAGAATTGGCCGGGGATTCCGTGGTTAGATGAAGCGGTGCTGTCTGGCCGTTAAGGCCCTTTCCTGGGTTTCGAACCCGCCTCCCGCACAATGCACGCATTTGATGCGAGAATTGTTCGAGGGGCGTGGGAGAGGAATGGAAGCGAGCGCTAAGGGTGTGGCTGGCAGGACATGGCAGTGGGCAGGCAGTTATGGCACTCTTTCAGATCAAGTGGTTGCGGGCGCCCAGCCAGAAAACAGCCTGGGGAGCTTTATCCACCAAGTTTGAAAAAGGTCAAAAATAGTCCTTGACATATTTACTCCCTTCAGATAAGATTGAAAAGATGGAAAATGATGAGAGAAAAATAGCCATCCTGAGAGGAGCCATGAAGTTAAGATTTGCCGCCCTGTACCTGTTGCTCTTCCTCTTGCCCACTTTGGCCCTTGCAGGCCAAGTGTGGCCGGAACCGCTGCCGGTGTATCAGGCCTCGCACAACGAGTTCAACGGCGTGGGCTGCCCCACCCCTGATGGCGGTTACGCCCTGAACTGGAAGGAAAACCAGGCCAATGGCTGGCAATGATAAGGTAACAAGGAAAAAGTAATGAAACACATAATGTTCACTGCTCTGCTGATCATTACTCTGTTGGCCACCATTCCCGCCAGCCTTGGCGCGCAACAGGGTTGGGATCAGTCTCTGGAACTTGCCCGCTACGATAACATCAAATTTAGTGGGAGCAGTTCCAGTTACCAGATTCCTGGCGGAGGTTATTTCCTGTTCTGGCGGGAAACTGCCGGGGATATGTATCATACCCTCTATCAATGGTTTACTCCGGCTCATGAACCAGTTTGGAGCCAACCACTGATCTTGGGAGGCGATTACATCTCGATGGCCGCCACAAGCGACAGCTGTTTCATCATTGTGACTACCCTAACACATAACGTTAAAGGAGCTTACGCTTTCAAGCTCGATTCCAGCGGCAACCGCCTCTGGGGAGGGAACTACACACGATTGTTCCATAGCTGGGACCCGAACGACCGCCTGGCCTGCGTCGCGAACGCGGCCGGTGGAATGTATTACTATCGTTTTGATCCCTTCCAACGGTCTAGCCTCGAGCTGAATCACCTGGATGCAGCGGGCAACCGCGCCTTGGTTTCGGACCTCTTTATCGTCACGAACTACCGCGACTACTATCACATAATGCTGGGTTTGGCCAATGGTAACATGGTGCTGGCCTACCATGCTTCGGACCAAAGCTCCAAACTGGTTTGCTTCGATCCTGCGCTCTCGTCGCTGTGGCAGTTCAACTTCCCTTCCGAGACCGCCATCCAGGGCGCCCGGTTGGTTAGATTGCCGGATGATTCCTTCATAATGTACTACCGCAGCGGAGATGGTTTCTACGCTCTGCGATTCAGCCGGCAGGGGGAGCAGCTTTGGCCTCAGGAACTGGAGGTTGGCAATTGCGCCGGGGCCAGCATGGTCAGTTTCCAAGCGGTCTATTGGAAAAACGACACTATCCTGCTCTGTTACAATGAAGAGGAGACCATCCTTAGAGTTCGAAGCTTAGACAGCTTCGGCAACCGGGAACAGGTGAACACCTCTATAACCATAGACCAGAACCCATTCAACCAGCCTTGTATCACGATATTCCTGCACAGAGGATTGTCCGACGAGGTTTATCTGCTGATCCATGCCAAGGGGCACAACACTTCAAAATACCAGATCTACTGCCAAGTGATGGCTGGCGCTGGCCTGACCCTCCCTGAGGAACAACTGATATTTGACTCCGTCACTCTCGAGAATGAAATGATGGGGCATCCAGCCGCGCTGGTAGCCACGGACGGAATATGCCTGTTTTACGGAACGCGTTCAACTGGATCCTCCGCGATCAGACGCATCAGCATCTCCGCCTCTGGGGAAGTGGCCCAGAATTCTGTCACCGTAAGGGAAGGGACGGCCGCGGAAGTAGGTAATGCGCGGACCTGCCGGTTGGGGGACAACTTGCTCGTGGTCTGGTCTGTTTTCAGCGATATCTGGCCACTTGAAAATCATGGCGGCCATATTGAGTACCAGTGTAAGCCCTCAAGGAGTAAAGCTATTGCCCGTTCAGGGCAGAATTCCCGCTTCGGGTGAAATGGAGTTGTTAACAAAGCTCGATGCTGTAAGTCTGGAGGACGGCACAGCCGCGATAGTTTGGGAACAGTCCGGTCCCTGGCAGTTGAGGATGCAGAAGCTGGATGTTTATGGTCAGCAACAATGGGCTGAAGGCGGGCTGAAGATCATTCAGGTGAATGACACCAACAACTATCAATTGCAGTTGATAGCGGACGGCAATGCCGTGGTCGCGCTCATGGATATGAGTACCTCCAGTAGCGCCTGGCAATACCTTATAGGACAGCGCGTTGCCAAAAGGGAACTCTGTTGGGATCCGAACGGCAAGCTGCTGCTGGACAGGAATATGTTTCAGTCTGGGGGAGGGTTCCAGTTGTGTCTGGCCGTGCGGGACCTCATCATCTACGAGTTCACGAAACATAACGGCCCCAGAAGTGTCATGTTGCTCAAGTTCGATCAAAACGGAAATCCAGCACCTGGCTTTACAACGTTGGGGAAACCCCTGTGTGAGTTTGGGCCTCCCTATGTGGATGTGGGCGTCAATAATGTCCTCAGCACGCCCTCAGGGTTCCTGGTAAACTACAGCTTGTTCCGTGGATACGAGAGTTACGACCTGTTCATCCAAATGTACGATACAAACGGTGTGCCGCAATGGCCGGGATACGGTTATCCATTTGACGACCTCGCCAATCTGGTTTCTTGTGACGACACAGGATTTTACGCGTATCTACCAGGTTTGAGATTTATCAAGTACGATTTCGAGGGTAATTTTGTGTGGCGGAAGGAAATCAGCCCGGATCCGGCTTACTCCCAATCCGGATATCCTGTCAGCGTGGCTCGCTCTGGCGCGTTGCATATTATCCTGTTCCTGCAATGCTACGGAGATCTCAGCTATTTCGGCTTCACCGCAGAAGGTGAGCCTTACTTCCCCAGCGATTATGTTATCGATTCGGAAGGATACACATCCATCAACCAACTGGCTTTGATCAATTCTAAAGCCTATGTGCTGTGGGGAAGATCAGTTTTCAGCGACGTCAGCATCGGCTCTTCGCCAGTGCTGTACTTGAAAAAAGTCCATGGCGCGCCTGGCGGCGGGGAACCTCCCGAGCCCGAACTTTTACTGCAGCGAAGAATTTATCCCAACCCCTTCTCCCACCAGGCATCCATCGAGCTCATCAGCAACACCCCGACCCTGCGCCAAATCAAGGTAACTATTTACAATATAAGAGGGCAGCTGGTATCCGAACTCATCAGAAAAGAGCTTTCCTTCGGCGCCAATGTGTTAGTTTGGGATGACAAAGATTCCCAAGGACGCAACACCGCTCCCGGTATTTACTTTTTCGAGATCGATATGGGCGAAGGCAAATCCCACATCCTGCGCGCCGTACGGATCAAGTAACGCCGCTATGGAGTCAGGCTGGCGTTGTGAAAGATGTATATCGGAATTACTTTGGGACATCAGGAATATTGTGATATAGAAACCAGAAGACAATCGAGAGATTCATAACGCATCCCCTCCCGAAATTGAGATGGTGATGCTTAACAACGCCGTTCAGTAGTATTGTTCAGGCATTGGGGACTCTGAAATTGTTATGGGGGCAAATCGTTAACAGGCTGATTTGCAATTCCACGATAGCGCTGTTTTCGGCAAGCGGTTTTGCATAATAACAATATGCAGGACTGTTAATTAAACACACATAATGTCCACTGTTTGTTTGACAAACAAGGACGGTTCCCATATTTGGAGATAGAAAACCTTTATATACCCTGATCTCCCTTGCCCTATAATGCCAAGAGAGAAACCCGGCAGAATCGGTGATCAGAAATTCACCAATAATCCTATTTGCAGTTTTCAGTGATGACGTTTAAAACAGCTGTGACCTGTCACTTACATCAATATCCTTGACATTAAGCTAACTCTATATTAGAGGATTTAATTGAATCTTAGTGATGATTCCATTATCTCAGCTATCTAAAGAAATAAGTGGAGGAAAAAGAAGATGCCCATTCGCATGGCAGCAGCGGCAATACCGGTCATTAAAGACCCGTCTCAAGCATCACGCACGTTAGAAAGGCATATTGAAGCGGCGCGGAAAAGGAATTGCACCCTGATGATATTTCCGGAAGCGATCATCGGGGGTCTGGATATCAGCGGCGATTTTGCTCTGGACAAACACATGGCGATGGAATTGGACAGCCCCGTCATTGATGAAATCCGCGGGCTGGCGGCCAGGCACTCCACCGGCATTGGGTTTGGCTTCCTGGAGCTGCATGGCGAAGTTATCTACAATTCATATCTGCTCATCAACAATAAGGGGGCAACAGGGCTTCATTACCGGCGCATATCGGACACCTGGCTTCCGTATGACATAGATTTATCCCATTACTCTTGCGGCGACGAGATCCCCGTGCTTGAAACCAGTTATGGCAGATTGGGCGTCATACTCTGCGGCGACCTGTTCGACGAAGGCATTGTCAAGAGACTGGGGGACGGGAAGCCAGAAGTGGCGCTCCATCCCATGGCCAGGGCATTCCCCCTTTCCGACGACATCCAAAAGCAATGGGATGAAACAGAGTTCCCCTACTATCTGGCCGAATATGAAAAGCTGAATGCCAGCGTGCTGACCTGCAACATGGTAGAAACTGATACCGATGAAGATTACGTTTATTGCGGGGGCGCTTGGAACGTCAAAGGCAACAAGGTGTCCGCCAGCCTGCCCTTGCTGACTGAAGGCATCCTGGTTGTGGATATCTGATAATAACTTCATAATACCAAAATTAAGGCTTGACTCCCGGAGCCGCGCGATATATATTTTTTATCAAAGACGTGGAGGAACGATGGAAATAATAGAACTTATCGCCAGCCGCGCCAGCGTGCGCGACTTCCTGCCCGACCCCATCCCTGAAGAGATCCTCAAAGAGATTCTGGAAGCCGGGCGCCTCGCCCCATCCGCCCAAAACAGGCAGCCTTGGCGCTACCTCGTTTTCACCGACAATGCCCGCATCAAAAAGCTGGCCCTCAACTGCGGCCTGATCGGACTTTCCAACTTCTTTATCAGCAAAGCTCCCTGCCTGATAATCGCCAGCGCGGACAGCGCCCGCAACGTGCGCATCAACCATCAGGACTACTATCTCGTGGATACCGCCATCTCTTTCCAGCAGATGGTCCTCACCGCCTGGAGCCACGGAATCGGAAGCTGCTGGCTAGCCGCCTTCAGCGAAAAGAAACTCAAAAGCCACCTGCATATGCCCAAAAGCTGGCGTGTCGTGGCAATGGCGCCCTTCGGGTATCCCGCGGAGAAGAAATCCCTGTATTCCAAAGCTCTCAGTTCCTTTTCCGGCAGCAAGGACCGGCTTTCCCTCTGCGACATCGTAAGCATGAATCCCGGCAAGGAAAAATGAGCCCCGGTATTGATCCCCGCGGTTTAGACTGCGTCCGCTGTAAACCCTAACTGACAATTTCAAATTGCTATCACTCGGACAATTGATGCTATCACATTACTGGCAGGCAATATATGACATTCACACACTGTTTTGTTGGACTTGGACATTTGCAGTTTTGGTGATTGGATTTGAAGTTTTCAGTGAGGGTTTGCACTTCGTATTTATACTTTCAATAGCAACTCGGAAAGACTTGCAATAGTCCTTGACAGGAATTCAGTGCTTGAAACAAATGCGACTGATTCTCATTAAAGGAATATGCCATGGACAACCAAGTCACTGTTTTTGAGAAGTTTCTGTTCCGCAAAGGGCTGAAGCTCACAACTCCCCGTCGGGAGATACTGGACGCGGTATTCAGCCTGCACGAGCATTTTGATGCCCAGCAGTTGCACGCCATGCTGAAAGATCAGAAACGCCGGATTTCCCTGGCCACGGTTTACCGCACTCTGCCTCTGCTGGAGGAGGCAGGCCTTATCCAGCATTCCCTGCGTTCCTCTTCCCGTGACGTGTTTGAACGCATCTACGGCCACCCCCGCCATGTTCACTGGATTTGTTCCTGCTGCGGCTGGGTGCAGGAAACGCCGCTGGACGGCTTGAAAAGATCACTGCTGAAAGAAGCCTCCAGCCTGAAATTCCGTCTGGACGAAGTGAACATCCAAGTGAATGGCCTCTGTTGGAAATGCTGTGAGAATGAGAATCAATAAGCTATGAGTCAAGATAACCCCACCATCGCCCTTGCGGGAAACCCCAACGTGGGCAAAACCACTCTTTTCAATGCCCTCACCGGCTCGCACCAGACCGTTGGTAACTGGCCTGGCGTGACGGTTGAGCGCAAGGAAGGTTTTTTCATACATAATGGCCGGCGTTATGAGGTGATAGACCTACCCGGCATCTATTCACTGGCGGCTGGATCTCCGGATGAGCTGGTGGCCCGAAATTACCTAGTGCAAAAGAAACCGAACTTGGTGATCAACATTGTGGATGCCTCAAATCTGGAGCGCAACCTTTATCTCACGCTGCAGCTGATGGAACTGAAAGTGCCGTTGCTTATCGTGTTCTCAATGCTTGACATTGCGGAGCAGAACGGTGTGGAAATCGATTTTGACCACCTGAAAAGCCATCTGGACTGCCCCATCCAGCCACTGACTCTCTGTCGCCGCTTCGATCCCAGCCAGCTTTTTCAGGATATCGACGCCTGCCTGGCCAAAGCTCCAGTCCCAATTAGCCCTCGTTACGACGAGGTGGTGGAAAAACACCTTCACAACCTCCACAACTTCATGCTGCAGCAAAGGGATGACCCTGCCTGGCCGGAGGCCTGGAGAAAACTCCCTCTGGACTGGGTAGCCCTGAAGCTGTTGGAGCGCGATCCCTATTTCCACGCGGAATTGCCCCAAGCTTGGTTCGACCCGGTGGACCGCGAGATTCGAGGCTTGGAAAAACACCGCAACCAAGCTGCTGCCACGGCCTTGGCTGACGACCGCTATGGCTTTATCCGCGGTTTGGTGAAAGACGTGGTGCGCCACAAAACCAAGCCGGGCGCCACTTTTTCGGACAGACTCGACCGTGTGGCGCTGAGCAGTCTTTGGGGCCTGCCGGTCTTTTTCGCGGTGATGTATCTGGTTTTCCTGTTGGCCGTGCAGGCCAGCGAACCCTTAATCGGATGGATAGAAAACGGGCTAAACTGGCTTCTGGTGGATCAATGGGGCGCGCTACTGCGCAGCTGGAACATCCCCGGCTGGCTCAGCTACCTTCTTTCAGACGCCCTCGGAGGCGGGATCGCTACCATTGCCACGTTCATCCCACCTATTTTCTTCATCTTTTTGTGCTTGTCCCTGCTTGAAGACAGCGGCTACATGGCCCGCGCCGCTTTTATCGCTGATAGGTTTATGCGTCGGGTGGGTCTGCCCGGAAAGGCCTTCATCCCGCTTTTGGTCGGTTTTGGCTGCACAGTTCCGGCTATCATGGCCACCCGCACCCTGGAAAGCCGCCGGGACCGCGTTTTCGCCTCGCTGCTTACGCCTTTTATGAGTTGTGGCGCCAAGCTGCCGGTTTACACATATCTCGGTATGCTGTTCTTTCCCGGAAGGGCTGACCTGGCTGTTTTCGGACTCTACTTTTTCGGGGTGGTTATGGGCCTGCTGTTCGCGCTGGCGCTGAAAAAAACGCTGTTCAAGACCCAACCCGGCAACTTCGTGATGGAGCTGCCCCCTTACCATCTGCCTACTATAAACGCCATCGGAATGCACACCTGGCACCGCCTGAAGGATTTCATCCTGCGCGCCGGCAAGACCATCCTTCTGGTAACTGTGGCTGTGAATATACTGCAGGCGCTTACACTGCCAGTCAAAGGAGGCCAGGCCAGTGTTCTGGAACTGGCTGGCAAGTTGCTCACTCCACTGATGAAGCCGATGGGGATTGTCGCGGAAAACTGGCAGGCCACGGTTGCCCTGATTTCCGGGCTGTTCGCCAAGGAGGCGATTGTGGGAACTCTGCAGAGCCTTTATCCCGATCCGTCCGTCATTCCAAGCGCTTTTGGCGGGTCATCTTCCGGAATCGCCTTTCTGATTTTCGTGCTGCTCTATTCGCCCTGCGCCGCTTCCCTGGCGGCCCTAAACAAGGAACATGGCTGGCGCTGGAGCCTCTTCTCCTTTTTCTATCTAACCCTGCTGGCTTGGATCGTGGCTACCGTCGCTTACCAGATTCTGGCCTTTAACCGGCTGTCCTGGCTCTGGCTGGGGCTCTGCGCCTTGCTGGTTGTGGCCTTTGGAGCCAGCCTCAAACTCATTGGAAGAAAAAATGCTATCTAAACGTGACCGCGTGCGCCTTCGCCAGTTCGGCCGTAGATTCGGAAGCCGGCCAAAAACCTGCCACTGCCATAGTGGCGACTGCATCAGCCTGGCAGACCTTGAACCCGGCGTGGAGGCCCTGATAACATGCAACAACGACCTCAAAACCATTGAAAGGGGACTCTACCACGGTAAAAGGGTGATGGTCCAACGCAACGAGTCCGGAGAGCCCAACCTCGTGGTCGCTGTTGGCGACGCCCGCTATGTTTTGGACCGCCGGGTGGCCAGGATGATCAGGGTTAAAGTGGTCTGAGGCTTTTATCCACAAGTTTTTTTCACAGAGCTAAGCAGGAAAAAACAGAGGAAAAACGGAGGAATACCGTAAAAGGGCCTAAGCTTTTCTGGAGTCGAACGATGCGGGAACTTCGACCACAGCAGAACGACACTATCCAGCCTGCACTGGGATGACTACAGTCTTTCCCTCCCTGTCTGAACATAAGCCAATCGCATAATCCCCAATGCTTTACTCTTGAAATCCAGCTGGATGATTCTTCCTTTTCCCTATCTTTTTCGCCTCTCTCTCGCCTCCCGTTTAGTTCCCGTTTGAAAGGCGGGAACTCAGCGGGAAGTGAATGGGATGTGAAAGGGATGGGGCAAAGGAGGAAAAGGAGGAGCAGATCAGGCAAATGGGGGTTTGGGAATATTATTTGGCTCTCTTTCAAACCGAATTACCCGCTCGATCTGAAAGAGAGCCCTATATTATTGCCAGTTTCAAAGACACAACAAGACCTCAAGGCTCCCGGCGCTGGAGAATCAGCTAAAGCAGCACCCGCCATCAAATCTGTTGGATCAATAGATTGCCGTCACCCGGAAAAACTTCCTGTTACCCGTTGGCACATCGAAAAATGTTTGGGATGCGCTCAGTTCAGCCAGCGCCTCCTCTCCAAAGGAATCCACATCATCTGCAGCCAAGACCCGGTAGCCGGTGACCCCGCCCGGAGATTCCCAACTCAGCCGAAAACCGTTATCCCGGCGGCTGATGCTCACTTCCGGAGATGGATACACGCCCACGGGACGGGGCCCCACAACATGGTCAAGAAAGACCAGGGGGTTGCTTCCGCTTCCTGCATTATAAGCCTCAATGCCCAGATGATAGCTCTGCCCCGCCAGGGAACCTAGGTCCAACTCAAACCGTTGCCAGACATTGGCGGCGCTGATAGCGGGTAAAATAGCCACCTCGTTCCAGTTTGTGCCGTCAGATGAGCGTTTGACCCTAAAACCTGCGCTGCCCGGTGCAGCATTGCTCAAGGCCATGAACTCCAATGTTGATTCCGAAGTCAACTGCAGCTTGGGTGTGGCCAGCAGGTTCCCCGCCGCTCCGGCTCTAACCTGGGCACATTTGGTGCCGTGATAGGGATAGTATTGATCTGGTGGGAAATCCCAGCTTCCCGGATTGAGCCATCCTGGGGGAAGCTCATTCTCAAAATTCTCACAAAGCTGGCCTAGCTCGGGAACACGGAAACTCCAAACAGGGGGCAGTGAAACAGTGCCATAGGCATTGGAGGGAACTATCTGCCAGTAATAAGTTTCGCCCGCTTCTAGCTCCGGCTGATACCAGGGGTATGTCTGTCCGGGACTGATCAAGGGTGGCGGATCAACTGTGCCAAAATGTACTGAATAAGAGGTGGGGCAGCCGCCTCCGCTCTTCCAGATCAGCCGCGAACCTGAAAGAGCATAGCCTCCATCGCCGGGATAAACCGTCACTGCTGGTTCAGGGGACATGGGCGTTATCAATTGCAGATTGGGGCGTCGGTGGTTTGCTTCCACACTTCCAGTGGGGAAAACTCCGATTGCTCCATTGTAGGCCAGTTTCAACTCTGTGCCTGTAGATGTGAACCTGAATAAAGGTGCGGGAATAAGCCGGTTTCCTCCAAGGTTTTTCCAGAGGATCTCTATATTTTGGCTGCCATTCCACTGAAAAGGCTCAGTAAAGGCCAGCTGCTGCCAGTCTCCATCTTGGAAAGTGACTTCCCCGGCATAGACCAGGCTGAATCCGGTGCTGTCTGGTCCTACGTTGCTGGTATAGGCTGATGAATTCGTGTGGCGGAGAAATATCCGTTGATTGGTAAAACTGTAGTTGCTTAAGGGAGTGTGAAGCTGAAAACCGATCCCGGCGATTTGTGAAGCAGTTCCCAAACCGGCGGAATTGATCTCAGCAGCGGTGTAGATCATCCTACTCCAGCTATATTCGTTATTGCCATCGACTGGGGCTCTGTTAAGGCTTTCGGTCCCAGTTCCGATAGTGTAAACCTCTGCCCAGAAGCCCGTTATGGCCAAAGCCAAAAAACACAATAAGCTCAAACGCTTCATCTTTTCAATCCTCTGGATCTTTTGTTTCATTTCTCACTTGGCATGCCTGTTCTCCCAACCCTCGCAAATAACCAGAATCATTATGTGGCAGATGGAAAAAATATGTTGTTCCCAATGTCGGTGTAAAAGCCAACTCTTCGTTTCTCCGATTATTTGAGAGCATCTGACATCCCTTGTTATTCACAATCTATGTTAGGCCAAGCGGCTAATCGCATTGTTTTCATTATGAGAATCAAGTCAAGTTCTTTTTGGCTTAAGCTCAATTATGGTGGGTAAAACCTAGTGTCATTGACACATCACAAGCTGGGTCGGAGGCACATCAATCCACTCTAATTGAACATGAGCCATATCCTTGATTATAACCCAATCAATGTCATGGGCAGAGATTGGCAGCAAATAATGATGATCGGGAAATGGAGCGGGCAACGGGACTCGGACCCGCGACCCACAGCTTGGGAAGCTGTTGCTCTACCAACTGAGCTATGCCCGCTCTCAGGGAACACAAATCAAAACAGGGGGGTGTTTGTCAATACAATTCTGCGGGGGATTTGGCGTTTTGCGTTTTAGTGGCGTGGCAGGGTGAACAGCCCCGATATTCTGTCCACGAATTGACACAAATTAAAGAGGGTTCACGCAGATCACTCGGAAAATCGAGGAGTTACGTGGATGAAGAAGTGTCTCACGCAGATTTCACAGATTTCGCGGATGAATAATCCGTATGAAAATGCGAATGTCCAGACCTGCTGTAGTCGATGCTCGTTCCTCGCTCGACTCCAGCGGCATCATTCCCACTCGATGGTGGCCGGGGGTTTGGAGCTGATGTCATAAACCACGCGGTTGACACCGCGGACTTCATTGATGATGCGGCTGGAGACGTGTTTCAGAAAGGCGGGGGAAAATTCGGTCCAGTCAGCGGTCATACCATCCACGGAATTGACGGCGCGGAGGGCGCAGACGTTTTCGTAGGTGCGTTCGTCGCCCATCACACCAACGCTGCGGATCGGTAGGAGCACGGCGAAGGCCTGCCAGGTGCAGTCATAGAGGTTCCAGGAGCGCAATTCGCTGATGAAGATCTCGTCGATGGCCTGGAGGCAGCTTACTCTGGCAGCGTCAACAGCCCCGATGATTCTCACAGCCAGGCCGGGACCGGGGAAAGGATGGCGGCTGATGAGGGTTTCCGGCAGACCGAGCTCCCTGCCCACGGCGCGAACCTCGTCTTTGAAAAGCTCGCGGAAAGGCTCAATCAGTTTGAGGCCCATCTTATCCGGCAATCCGCCGACGTTATGGTGGCTTTTGATGGTGGCGGAAGGCCCGCGGAAAGAGACACTTTCGATCACATCAGGGTAGAGTGTGCCCTGGGCCAGGAAAGCCACACCGGGGTATTTGGCGGCTTCACGTTCGAAAACCTCGATGAAGGTGTGGCCAATGATCCGGCGCTTCTTTTCGGGATCCTCGATCCCGGCGAGGCGCGTCAGAAAGAGTTCAGAGGCGTCCACGCTTCTGATGTTGATGTCTGGAACGGCAGAAAAGGCCTCCTGCACGCGCCGGGCTTCCTGAAAGCGCATACAGCCGTTATCCACAAAAATGGGTATGAGGTGGTCTCCGATGGCACGGTGGATAAGCAAGGCGGCTACAGAGGAATCCACCCCGCCGGAAAGGCCGAGCACCACTTTCGCGTCGCCAACCGTGGCGCGGATTTTCTCCTGGCTGGAGGAGATAAAGTTTTCGGGTGTCCAATCCGGCACGCAGCCAGCAATCCTGAGGGCGAAATTGGCCAAAAGGGTTTTCCCCTGGGGCGTGTGGACCACCTCGGGATGAAACTGGAGCGCGTAAACAGGCCGGCTGAGATGGCCGATGGCGGCATAGGGCACGGTGGCGGTTGAGGCGAGGGCCTGAAAATCCTCCGGAAGCCGGGAAATAGAATCTCCGTGGCTCATCCAGACCTCGGCGCCGGCGGGAATCCCTTCCAACAGGGGATGGGGGAGGGAAGGTTTCAGCACTGCGCGGCCGTATTCTCGGTTTGTGTGGCGCTCGATGGTGCCGCCAAAATGGTCAGCTATCAATTGCTGCCCGTAGCAGATGCCGAGTAGAGGCAGACCGAGCGACCAGATCATTTCAGAGGGCTGGGGAGAGTTGGGATCGAGCAAACTGAAAGGGCTGCCGGAAAGAATGATGGCCTTGGGGGCGAGTTCGCGAATCTTTTCCGGCGCTATATTATAGGGATGGATTTCGCAATAGACACTGAGGGAACGCAGGGCGCGGGCGATTAGCTGAGTGTACTGAGAACCGAAATCGAGGATGAGGATGGTGTCGTGGCGGTTCATCAAGGCCTCACAAATGGATTGGACTTCTTTTCCAGTCCGATGGACGTCCTGGGCCCGTGACCGGGAAAGACCACCGTGTCGTCTGGCAGGGAGAAAAGCTTTTCGCGGATTGAGGTTATGAGCTGGGCGTGGTTTCCGCCGGGTAGATCGGTGCGGCCAATGCTTTGCTGGAAAAGAGTGTCGCCGCTGAGGAGGAATCCATTTGCCAAAAGGCAGATCCCGCCAAGAGTGTGGCCGGGAGTGTGAATCACCCGAATGCTGTGATCGCCCAGTTTCAGGATTTGGCCATCTTCAGCCAGGAGGTCTGGCGGGTCAAGGCGCAGGGGGTTTCCCAGATATTCGCTGAAGTTGCGGCGGTTGTCAGTGAGCAGGGGGGCGTCGGCTGGATGGATGAGCACCGGGGCGCCGAGGGCCTCTTTGAACCAGGCGTTTCCGCCGATATGGTCGCCGTGGCCGTGGGTGTTCACCAAAAGGGTGACCTTGAGGCCCAGTTCCCTGATCCGTGCCAGCAGAGCTTCCGAAGGGGCGGCGGGGTCTATCAGCCAGGCCTCGCGGGAATCCTCGTCCCAGAGCAGCCAGGTGTTGGTGCCGAATTCTTCAAACAGGCAATGGTCTTCAATCTTGAGCATCACAAATCCTTGTCGAGAGAGATCAGAAGCGGCCTGAAGACAGATTCAGGACACTTTTCCACACAAATCTCACGCCAACGATTCCTGTCAACACCATATTTCACCCAGGCGGGAGAGGGAGCTTTTTTGCTGTAATAGAGCAGAATGGAGGCGGCCAGGGATATGAGGTCGGGGGAGGGTTCCGGATCGGTGAGCAGGCCCAGAGGTCCTTCCAGATCGCGCAGAAGGAACCAGAGCCCGGGATAATCCTCTGCTTCGAGGCTGGCGTTATCAGCCCGGTCACGTCCCACGATGAATTTGAGGCTTGGATTGAGGCGGAAGTGGCGTCCCCAGCGGAGGAGGCGGATGTTGGCTTCGCTGTCCTGGCCGTGTTTTATGAGTTCGCGCAGGCGGAGGGAATAACTTCGGTCGGTGAGCAGGCAGCCACCGCCGGGGCCGGGATAGGAGAGGCCGAGTTCCTTTGCCAAAGCGATCTGGCGGGAGCGTCCGCGTCCGCTGATATCGAGCAACTGGTCCTTATCCACCCAGCCTTCAGTGATGGGAAGGGTGTCCGGCAGCAATTTCTGGGATAGGGGACGGATAATCAGGGAAGCGTGGCCGCTGAGTTTGTCCACTGCCTGGAGGGCGTTTCGGCGCTGGGACATAGGCCTTTGGCCCAGCACTTCACCGGAAATGAGGAAATCCGCGCCAAAGCGGGGCAGCAGTTTCGCCGCTTCCGCGAACATCAGGCCGTGGCAGTCGATGCAGGGATTGTGGTTCTTGCCGAAGCCGTGGATGGGGTTCTCCAGCATCTTCAGATGGGAGGCGGAAATGTCGACAACGGTGATTTCCATGCCGTTGGCCCGCGCGCTTTCGATTGCCCTGTCTGCCGTGATGTAGGGTGCGGTGAAGCAGACGGGATGCACCTTGTGTCCCATTTTTTGCATCCAGGCAACGGCCAGGATGCTGTCCAGGCCTCCGGAGAAGAGGGCGAGGGCAGATTTTTTGCTCATGGCATCCTTTTCCATCAAAAAGGGCCTGCCGTCAAAAGCAGGCCCATAGGACTATTTGACTCTAAAGCGAGATTATTTGTCCATGTCCGCCTGGATCTGGTCCATAAAGCGGAGAGGGTTGCGTTGGGTCTGATGGGAGGTCTTGAGCTCGTACTGGCTCCAATAATAGTAGTTGTGGGAAATGCCGGTGATGAGGACCTTGTTCTTGTTCATCATCTCGTAACCGACGGCATTGATGCCGAAAGAGAACTCTTCGATGGGCTTGATCTTGCTCCAGTGGGTTTGATCCAGGGTGAAGGTCTTTTCCGTGCCGGGAATCTGGCGGATGACAGTCATTACCGTTTCCGCGCCGTAAGCGCCGGCTTCGATTATATGGAATTTGGGATCGGCTGAGATGGTCCAGGAGGGGGAGTAGTTCGTATCCTGGTGAAATTCAGGCCAGGTGGGAACATTCACCATTTGGGGCCAGGTATCCAGGGTGATGTTGCCGGTGTAGGTCTTGCCGCCGCTCACAATCTCGTAAGCCACTGGCTGGTCCATATTAAGAAGCTCGTAGTCACCACCGTAATAGATTTTGCCATGGGTGTAGGAAAGAACTGTATCGAAGTCAATGTTTTTGTTTACTATCTTGAGGGTGGCGTTGGGATTCTCGCCCTTGGCTGACATCCAGATGTTAACGTTGGCACTGCCTTTGTCCATATCCACATAATTAATGTCGAACCAGACCGTGTGCTCATATTCCCAAACGCTGGCGGGGACGCCTATTTCTCCTAATTCCTCAAAATTGGGAACGGTCGGTTTGGAGCAGGACGATATCAGCAATGCCGACATGGCCAGAACCATTAGCAACAGCATGATTGAGAACTTTTTCATTTTCAAAACTCCTTTTACAAGGCCATTTTTATACCACCTAAGGGTGCTTGCGACCTTTGTTAACACAAATTAACCGTATAGGGCCTAATTGTCAAGGTAAAAGTTGTAAAAGCCGAGGGTTAGGAATTATGGCAATTACAATAGACTCTCCTTCAAACCGGGTTGGTATAGCCCCAAGGAAGCCTGGCGTACAGCGAACTCAATGAGCATGGACGACAGGAAAAACTGCGGAAATGAACGGCTGGATGTATTTTGGGAATCGCTCATTGCTGGCGTCGATGCTTGTTCCTCGCTCGACGCCAGCTTGTGTCAGGGGAGCAGCGATGCCGACTGGCCGTTAAGGCCCTGCCCTGCGTTTCGGATATGCCTCCCGCATTATACCCGCATTTGATGCGAGTATTTGACGGGAGGCGGGGGAGAGGGATGGAAACGGGCGCTAAGGGTGAAACAGACGGGATACTGAGGCGGGTAAGCAGTTATGGCTCTCTTTCTAATCAAGGGGGCTCGATTAACCGGATTACCCACTCGGTTTGAATTAGAGCCTTCGTTTTTTGTGAGCCATCCGAAGGGTTATCCGCCATAACAAATCTCCTAATGAAGCCGATCTGACCGAGTCATGGCCTAAGAAAATCAAGCCGATCCGTAAAAAGCGAAACATTTTCCTTGACAGATATCAAACACGACGATTTACTACCCTCAGGATTATTCAAGGAGAACCGCCATGCGTAAGATACTTTTTCTTTTCTCGGTTTTTTTCAGCATGTGCTTGGTTCTGTCGGCTTCAGCAAAATTGCATGAAGTGGGTGATCGACCTGCTTATGCCTCGGACCGCATTATAATCAAACTCACTTCGGAAGCAAAGGGCAGAGCGGACTTGCCTCAAGACCTTCAAACAGAAAAAACCACTTTTGGCATTGCCAGCCTGGATGAAAAAATGGCCCGCAACAGCGGCAGCAGACTTAAACGCGCCCACCGCCGGGTGAATGACATCGTCTGGGAACAAAACACAGGTTTCGACCGCTGGTTCATTATCATGCTGGACGGCAGCACGGATGTGCATACGGCTCTGTCTGACTTCCTCACCGACCCCGAGGTCGAGGACGCCGGTCTGGAATACTTTGCCTATACCCAGGCCGTGCCCAACGATTCCCTTTATACCACCAATTGGGGTCACAACAACACCGGCCAGGGCCCCGGGGGCGGCGGTAGCGGCTGGGATAGCGACGCGCAATTGGCCTGGGACCAAGCTCAGGGTTATGGCTCATCTTCAATAATAATTGCTATCATCGATACCGGTGTTGACACCGCTCACCTGGATCTGCGCTTGGTGACTGGCTACGATTACGGTGACAATGATCCCAATCCCATGGATGATTCTAGTAAGCCAGGGCACGGGACCGCCTGTGCGGGTGTAGCCGCAGCCAAAGCAAACAACGGAATAGGCGTCGCGGGCATCGCCGGCGGCTGTAGCGTAATGCCGCTGAAGGTAGCAAATTCCAATGGTGATTTGGGCTTCACTGCCATCACCAATGCCATCACCCATGCCGCTGATAACGGTGCACGTGTCATCAGCTTGAGCTTGGGAGCGGAAGGTGGTACTGGAGAGGGCGATATCCCCTCAACAGATTATGCGTTGGAATATGCCTACTCCAAAGGTGTGGTGATTTTTGCCGCCACGGCCAACAGTAACGCCTCAGCGATTGCCTACCCCTCAAACCACAATAAAGTTATCAGTGTGGGTGCTTCAAGTCCCACGGGGCAGAGAAAGAGTCCAAGCTCTTCAGACGGAGAATACTGGTGGGGTTCAAACTATGGTATCGATATCCCAGATCATCAGGGATCAGTGGACATCATGGCTCCCACGATTCTGCCGACAACGGATATAACCGGTACAGATAACGGCTATGATCCTGACAGCGATTACTATATGTGGTTCAACGGCACTTCCTGCGCCTGCCCCTATGCCGCTGGTGTGGCGGCTTTGATCCTATCTTTGAATCCAACTTTAACCCCGGCTCAAGTCTGGGATATCATGAAAAACTCCGCCACCGACATGACAATTGACGGTGGAGCAGGTTGGGACCGCTATACCGGATACGGAATGGTCAATGCTCACCGAGCGCTACTGCAGCCGGCTGCCATCACTTGGGCTCCCACCTCATTCAACCAGGAATTGACTCCGGATGCCACAGCTTCACAAAACCTGACCATCGGCAACACCGGTGAGATAGTGCTCAACTATACTCTTTCAAAACAGGTTGACTCAAATCCGGTTTTAACCGAGGATTTTGAAAATGGTGGTTCAATACCAACAGGTTGGACCCAGGAGTATGACTCATACAATCTGAACTGGGCTTTTACGTCCGGTGGTATTAATAACACAAATCCAGCCTCGGCCCATAGCGGAGACTATAATGCCAGGCTTTACTACAATAACAGCACAACACCCAGGACCACAAAACTTGTCACCCCCTCCATGGATTTATCAGCTCATGCCAACCCTGTGTTAAGTTTCTGGCACACCCAAGCGAGCTGGTATGGAGATCAGGATCAGTTAAAAGTATATTATAAAACTTCTTCAGGTGGACCCTGGACGCAAATCGCTCATTATACTGAAAGCATTACCAGTTGGACCCAAAGGACTATCAACCTGCCAAATCCCAGCGCAACGTACTATGTCGCCTTTGAAGGCATCACAGATTACGGATACGGTGTCTGCATTGATGATGTTTCAATCGGCAGCAGCAGTTACACCCCTTCCTGGCTCACTCTTAATGGCGTCGACACGGTCAGCGGATCGGTTAACGGTGTGACTAAAGATACGGATGTGATAGCGGTCGGGTTCAATTCAACCGGGCTGGCCGCTGGAACTTACACTACG
>Ga0116184_10000143_pt1 | contig 87232 bp, 79 predicted proteins | sample AD_JPNNA5_MetaG_FD_89886 | JGI IMG/M metagenome (GOLD analysis project Ga0116184, IMG submission 89886) | Active sludge microbial communities of municipal wastewater-treating anaerobic digesters from Japan - AD_JPNNA5_MetaG | ecosystem: Engineered > Bioreactor > Anaerobic > Digestate | place... | reverse complement strand
TGCGGCCAGGGGCGGTGACGGCCGAGGACCTGCAGTCGGTCCTGGGCGTCGAACCGATCCTGGGAGCCCCGGAAGATGTCATGCCCCTGGCTCCCGGACGGCTGCCGCGGCACTACTCGCCGTCGGTCCCGGTTCGCCTGTTCCGGGGCGAGGTCCCCCCGCCGCCGTCTCCCGAATCGGGACTGGTCCTGCTGCGCCCTCGCCCGGTCCCCGAGGGCTACCGGCGCGTCGAGTGGCTCAGCCGCGATGGGGACCTGGCGGCGGTGGCGCACCACCTGTTCGAGGTGCTCCGGCGGCTGGACGGGTCGTCCCTGGACGTGGTGGTGGCGGAGGTCCCTCCGGAGGAGGGGCTTGGCCGGGCGATCGCCGATCGCCTTCGTCGGGCGGCTGCTCGGGGATGACCTCTCGATCGGTCTGTGGCCCCTGGGCTCCAGCCGCCGGCCTCGTCAGCCCCTGGCGAGGGCCCGTTCCCAGGCCTCGGGGGACCCGGGGTGGAAACGGACCCGCATGGACTCCTGGACGACCTCGAAGGGGCGGCCCGGCCGGGTGCCCGGGACGCGGCGGACCGAGGCGAGTTCCCGGGACGGGACCGTCATGAACCTCCGGCCCATCGTGTAGAGGTGCAGGCCCTCGGAGTCCAGCACGAGGGCCCCGACGGTCTGGCGACGACCGAAGCGACCCTTGCGAATCTCCAGGGAGACCTGGGCCTCGGAGAGGATCACCGGTGGCGATCCCGGTGGCCGATCCGGGATCCGTCCGCTCACCCGCACGGCCACCAGGACCACTGCGAAGATGAGGAGGACCAGCGGGATCATCCAGGGGAAGATGGCATCCATCCCCACCAGATGGCGGGAGATGACCGGGCGAACGATGGCCTCCAGGTCCTCCTGGTCCAGTGGGACGGAGAGGGACCCCTCGGGACCCGCCTCCAGGGAGGCCGCCATCGAGGCGACGGCCCACAGAGGCTCCGCGGCGTTTCCCCGGTCCTCCCAGGCCTCCACCCGGAAGACTCGATCCCTCAGGGGAAAGATCAGCGTGGCGCGCCAGGACTTCTGGGCGCCGGACAGCAGGAACCAGCCCCGAAGAGGCCTGATCGGGATCCGCTCCACCGGAGAGCAATGCAGTTCCTGGGCCACCTGGTCCAGTGGCATGTCGCCCGGGGAGGGCATCGCCCCGATCCGGAAACGGGCGGCGCCGACCGTCTCCACCATCCTCCAGGGCCCCTCGACGACGGTCCTGGGACTCAGGGCCGGCATCGGCATCCTGGCCTGCCAGCCGTCTCCGCTCACCGCCCGGGACCAGGGTGGCGAGAGAAAGACCCGGATCCCCAGCAGCATCAGCACCAACGCCACCATACCGACGATCAGCGACCGGTAGGTGCGGTTCATGGGGTGGGACTCCCGTCGCAGGGCATGCCCGGCCCTTCCTGCTGCCAGGCGGTCAGATCAGCGGGACCACCACGGTGACCGACACGCCGTAATGGTCCGACAAGCGGGTCTCGACCTCGGGGGGCCCTGGGAGCGTCACCGGCTGGTCCAGCACCCGGCTGGAGGTGGAGAAGGGCCAGGAGCCCCTGACGAAGACGTGGTCGATGTTGCTGCTGGAACCGCCGCCGACCAGGGGATTGTCGGCGCACCAGGAGCAGGTATCCCCGTGCTGGGTAAAGTAGGGGTCGCTGAACCCGGCCGCCAGGAACTTCTGGTAGTTCTCGCCGTGTTCCGCGGTGACCCCGTTGGTGCCCTCGGGACCGCAGTTCATGTCCCCGGCCACCACCACGACCACCGCGGAGCGGGTCTGTTCCACCCATTGGGTCAACGCATCGACCTGGAGGCCCTGCTCCGCGCCCCAGGACCCCTTCGTGCCGCCGTAGGGGACGTCCGAGAGGTCCGCCGTGAGGTGGGTGCAGTAGACGTCCACGGCCCCCAGGCTGGGGTCCTGCACCACGACATGCAGCGCCACCCGGCGGTTCAGGTAGGACTCGAAGACCAGCGTCTCCTGGTTCGTCAGTGGGTGTCGCGAGAGCAGCAGGAGGCCGTTGCGCCCACCGTAGGCATACTGTCCCCCGGCCCCCCCGCTGCACGCAGCAACCATGTCGTCCAGGGTGTTGCCCAACTGGCTCACAAGGCAGGTCTGGCAGGTGCTGCTGATGGCGTTGAACTGGTCGCCGCAGTTCCCGAGCACGCAGTTCGCCAGGTTCTCGGGCGGGACGTCGCTGCAGTGGTCTCGGGTGCAGGCCGCCAGGGGATCCAGTTCCTGGGACGTGCAGGCGGCCGCTTCTCCGCCACTTTCGTCGGAGGTCAGCATGCGGAAGGAGTGGGGGAAGACCGTGGAGGTCGCCTGGATGATGGCGTCCCCGTCCATATCGGCCCAGACCTCTTGCAGGCAGACCACGTCGGCCTCCAGGGACCGGATCGCCTCTCCGATGAAGGGCACGCGCTGGGGGGCCCAGTCCACGTAGCCCACCGCCAGGCCCGTGTTGTAGGTCACCACGGTGAAATCGGGGCCGATCTCCTGATGGTCCGGTGCCTCGCCCAGGTCCTGGGCGTCCATCGATTCCTCGGCCCCGGCGGGCAGATCGGTGAGGCTGGGCACCTCCGTGTCGGAAGGGACATCCCGCGCACCGAGGTCGTCTCCGCCCGAACTGGACCCGCAGGCGGCCCACAGCAAGGCCAACACCAGCCAACCGCCATGTCGCATGGTCGAACCTCCTCAAGAAAGACGTTCCCGGTCATGGTGTCCCAAAGCGGCACCGGGCGCAAGGGTCCTCTCAGCGGCGAAGACCGGTCAGAAACGGTCCTCCAGTGCGGCGCACAGGCGATGGGCCCAGGCCACCACGCCCCCCAGTCCCATTCCCGGGAGGCCCACCAGGTCGTGCCAGGATAGACAGGGATACCCGAACTCCACGAAGGGAACCTTCGTCACGAGACCCTGAAGGGCGTTTCGCTCCCAGGAACTGCCCACGATCAGGTCCAGGGGACCCTCGTCCATCGCCCGTCGCAGGACCTCATTCCAGGACGCCACGCTGGGGTCGTGGTCCCGGAGGAGGTCCTGGGAGACCCCCGCCGCCTCCTCTTCGGGGGTGATCAGCCGACAACGTCGCGTCGTCGCGGCGACGTCGAGCCCGAAGTCCTCCCGGAACATCCGCGCAGTGCCATCCGACCAGTCCGGCAGTGCCGCCAGGGCCACCCTCCGTCCCGCCAGCCGGTGACCCGCAGCCTGATCCACCAGGGGCAGCACCGCGCGCAATGCCTCGTCCAGGCGGGTCCGGGCCGGGCCCTCATTCCCACTGGCATCGGCCAGCCGCAATACGACCTCCTCGGTGCCCTGGAGCCCGATCGGCAGGTCCAGGTCAATCACCTGCGCTCCGGACCGCCGGGCGATGCGACGCGCCGCCTCCCGCCCCTGGGGCAATGCCACCAGCCACGAGGCCCGGGCCGCACGGTGCAGCTCGGGGACCGTCTCCCGGGACAGCCAGATGGACAGGGGCTCCAGCCCGGCCATGCGCAGGAGGGTTTTCCACTCCCGGACATCGGCGTGCTGATCCGCCTCGTTTCGTTGGAAGAGGTGGCCGATCACCGCCACGGTTCCCGGAACCGGGCCTCCCTCGAAGGCCGCATCTGGGATCCCCTCCGCGAGCCCGACCAGGATGCGCCGGAAGGCCGTCTGCCAGTCCCGGACCAGGAGTCGGCTCGTCGCAGCGATCGTCGGGAGCCCCGTCTCCCCCGTGACCGACTCCGCCAGCGTCTCCAGGTCCTCGCCGGCCAGCGTCACGCGGGTGAGTTCGGCCAGGACCAGCAATGCGGGGCGCATCGTCGGCAACATCCGCCGGACCACCAGATCGACCTGGTGACCCACGCCCATCGGGGCCACGGTCTTGTCGCTGAAGGTCAGCAGCAGTCGGCTCTGCTGGCCATCCCGCAGGAGGTCCTGGCCCCAGTCGGCCAGTTGCAGACTGTGGCGGAAGTGCTCGTTGATGCAGGTGGATCCGACATAGAGGAGCGCCGCGTCCGGGATGGCCGCCACCGACAGGAAGACCCCGTCCATGAAGGTCGGGGAGAGCCTCAGGGTCGCATCGAAGGGCGGCGGCATCGGTACCTCACTTCCAGACCGGGTAGCGCCGGTAGATCTGGAGCCCCGACCTCGCCAGGAGCCGACGCAGGGTCCGGGTCGCCCCGGCCAGCCCCGGCTCCAGGTCCCCGATGCCGAAGGGCACCGCGCCCACGGCCTTCACGGCGGTGGCATCCTCCCGGTCGCAATAGACCAGGTCCGGCCGGACCTCCCGGACCCGGGCGACGACATCCCCGTGGACCGGGTCCATCTCCACCGCTTCCAGGCGCGCCTCCGGCCATTGTCTTCGGGTCCGCTCCACGACGTCGTGGGCCTCCCGGCCCAACACGACCACCGGGAAGCCCAGGTCCTGCAGCAACGCCAGCGGGTCCAGCCCGAAGAAGAAGGCCGGGTCGCACATCTCCGTCGCGGTGCCCCAGTCGGCCACCAGGGCGACCCGGACCTTCCCAGCCCGGATCCGCATCTCGTCGAGGGCCGACCGCCAGGGGCGCGTCATGTCCTCCCAGGAGGCCTCTGTCGGGGGATCCCGTCCCGCCGCCCGGGCCGTCGCCGCCAGCCAGGCCCGGGTCGGCCCTTCCCCGTAGGGCAGCGGCAGCGTCTGAAACGGCAGTCCCTCCTGGGCCAGGGCGGACCCCAGCACCTCCTGGACCGGGAACCACGGCGACAGCACGGTCACCTGGCCGGCGCCCACGGCGGTCCGCAGGTCGGGCGAGTGGCCCGGGAGCATCCGGCAGGCGACCCGCACTCCAACCCGGGCCAGGAGGGCCTCCGTTTCTGCCATGGCCGGGTGATCAGGCCACTGGAATCCCCCCAGATTCACGGTTCCTGGCTCCGGCGCCACGCCCCGGTCCCGGTCCTGCAGGAACTGCAGCCACCAGTTCCGGTCGGAGGCATCGGTGAAGCGGGGCAGGGGAGGGTTGAAGCAGGCGACGTTGCGTCCCTCGGATCGGACCATCCGGCAGACCCCGGGAACGTCGTCCCCGACCACCTCGGCATCGCAGCCCACCAGCACCCGGACCTCCTGGCCGGGGCCCTCGGACTCGATCCGGTCCAGCAGGCCCTGGAGCCGGTCCTCGCCGCCGAAGATCGCCGCCCGGTCGTCGGTGTCGGTGAATCGGGTGTGGGTCACCATCCAGGCCCAGTGGCGACGGGAGGGGTGGAAGGGGTTGGCACCGTGGGCGAAGCGGTCGCTGAGGGGCTGCCGGACCTGCTGGCACTCCCGGTTTCCGTGGAAGACGTTCATGGTCGGGCGGTCGAGCAGTGCCAGCAGGATGAACCAGTCCTTGTCGCCCCAGGTGCCGAAAAAGCGACTCCGGGGGACGTGCCACTCGTGGTCGGTGCGGTAGCTGTGGACGATCAGCGTGTCGTCCTGGCGCCTTGCGGGCGGACGGGGGGCCGGGTTCTCCGGGGCGGGCCAGGGACCCCATCGCAGGGACGCGGGCATCGACATCCTCAGGACAAGGACCAGGGCCGACTCGGCCAGGACCCGATCCCGGTCTGCAGCGGCGGTCGCCCCCGCGACCCGGCGGACCAGCAGCCCGAGGGGCAGTGTCGCCAGGACCTCCTCCTCCGGTCCCTCGGGCCCCTCGGGGTCCAGGGCCAGGAGGACCTCCGGGGTCTCCTGCCCCTCCCGGGCCATCTCCAGCAGCAGGCGCGGTCGAGGTCCCGGGGCCCGCCGGACCTCCCGCAGGACCCAGCCCGTCAGCAACGGGGCACCCGGGTGGACCATCCAGGCCAGCAGCCGCGACAGTCCTGCAGGGGTCGCCTCCACCTCCCGGACCTCCCGGTTGTGGAGGTCCAGGAAGGGGGCCAGGTCCCCCGCGACAACCCGGCGCCAGGCGGCCACGAAGCCCTGGAAGTCGGCCGGCGACGGGCCTTCCTTGGGTCCGATGCCCCGGAGGAACAGATCCCCGACCCGGGCCACCACGCCCTCCGAGGGTCGGGGCGGGCGGATGGACACCACGGCCCTCCAGCCCCCCCCGGGGGCCTCGATGGCCACCACCAGATGTCCGGCCAGTGTCGGCGCGGCCCAGGTCGCCGGGATCCCCTGATCCCGGAGGGCCTGCACGAGCCGTCGGAGGACCTGGTCCAGGGGCATCATCGAACCTCCCCTTCCCGCCAGGGCGAGAACAGGGCCTCGAAGGCCTCCTCCTCCAGGGGGGTCGGCACGACCAGGTCCGGCGGCTCGTCGAGGATCCTCCGGGCCAGGGCCTCGATGGCCCGGGCGGCCGGGGAGTCCGGGGCGTGTTCCATCAGCGTGCGCCGGGCCTGCTCGGCGGCGAAGACCGCCGGATCCCGGGGGATCCAGCCCGTCACCTGGGTGCCAAGACCCGCGGCGAAGCGTTCCAGGATCTGCCGCTCGCCGGGAGTCCCCCGGAGATTGGCCAGGATGCCCCCCAGGCGTCCGCCCCCGCGCCGGGACAGGTTCCGGATGCCCTGGGCGATGTTGTTCGCGGCGTAGGTGGGCAGGATCTCTCCCGACGTGACCAGATAGATGGCGGTGTCGGGGCCTCGGCGGATCGGGGCGGCAAAGCCCCCGCAGACCACGTCCCCCAGGAGGTCGTAAAGGACCAGGTCGAAGCGGTCGAAGAGGTCCCCTGCGCTGCGCATGAACTCCAGCAGCAGGGAGATGGCCCTCCCGGCGCAGCCCTCCCCGGGGGAGGGTCCCCCCGCCTCGACCCCGAAGACCCCGGTGCGGCCCTGGGCCAGGATGCCCTCGATGTCCTGCCGGTCCACCCGGCCCTTCTCCTTGAAGAGGTCCATCACCGTGGGCAACCGTCGGTCGAAGTGCCGGGTGCAGGAGTCGTGCTTCGGGTCGCAGCCCACCTGGAGGACCTTGAGGCCCCGCCGGGCCGCCAGCACGGCCAGGTTGGTCACCAGCGTGGACTTGCCGATGCCCCCCTTGCCGGCGATCACGATCTCTCGCATCGGAGCCTCCCCGGTGCGGAAGGATTCTACTCGCGGACGCGGCGAAACGAGACCCGGAATCCTCGGCCGTGGCCCTGGGGGCCATCGAACCGCGAGGGGGACCCGCCGCCTCGAACGATGGCGGTGTCGTGGATGGGATTCTCCTCCAACACCCGGAGGTTCCTGTCGCGCGTCGGTCCGGGGCCCGACATCGCGGGGTCGCCTTGATAGGCGCGGGCCCTGGGCATAGACTGCCTTCGGGCTCGGGGTGCAGCACAATGCAGGAACCGCCTCGCGGAACGGAAGGGACGCCGGGACTCTGGGACTGCCTGCCCCTCTGGGCGGATCGCCTGGGGCTTCCGGGCATGGCCTGTCGCCAGGTCCTGCTGGAGCGGGACGGTTCCGTGACCTTCCGGTTCCTGGGAGCCGGGCGACGGGCCGCGGTGCGATGGGTTCCCCCTGGAGTTCCGGTGGACCCGTCGCTGTCCCATCCGGGACTGCCGGGCCTCCTCTGGCTCCATGACCTCGCCCCCGAGGACCTGGGGGACTTCCCGGACCGCCTGGCGGCACTGGCCTCCACGGAGCCCCTCCTGGGATGGGGCCCTGGGGAGGAGGCCGTTCTGCCGTTCACGGAGCAGACATGGGCCGCGGTCCTGTCCCCGTGGTTGATCCCCGGCGTGACCACCTGGGGGACCTACCGGCTGGTGGACCTCTTTCGTCCGGTGCCGGACGGGTTGGAGTTCCGGTTCCAGCAGCCGGACCAACCTCCCCTGGTCTTCCGCCTGGCGCCGATCCGGGTTCCCGGGGACCCGCCGGGAGTTCGCCTCTGCGGCCTCCGGGAACTGTCGTTTCGCGTGGTCCAGGATCCTCGGCCTCCAGGCGAACGGGGCCGCCTCGCGGAACAGCCGGAGCGCCTGGCCGGCTTCGCCGTCGCCCGCCTGCTGGTCCGGGGAGCCCGCCTCCGGGTGCCCCCGGGGGGCGTCGAGGACCCGCCGGTGCAGGATTCCGCCGCGCCTCCGCTGGCCCCGGACTCCTACCTCCAGCGCTTCTACCCGCGGGTTCGCCACGAGGCGTTCATCCGGCGCTGGGACGCCACGGATCGCTGGCGGCGCTTCCACTATCCCTTGAGCCGCTGCATCGTGAACCTGTTCCAGCCGGGGCCCAAGGACTCGCTGGTGATCCACGAGTCCCGGGAGTGCGTCTTCTCAGAGTCCCCCTGGGTTCCTCCGGACGGGACCTTCTTCCGCTATGGCCGGGACGTCCAGGTCGGCGGCTGGCACCGGGAGTGCGACGTCCGCATGACGGACCTCCATGGACCCGTGGTGCTGGCTGGCCACACGATGCGGCGACTGGAGCAGGCCATCGAGGGAGCCGTTGCGGATCCGGACCGCGACGCCGTGGTGCTGATGACGGGGTGCCTGCCGGACGTCATCGGGGACAATCCTGTGCCACTGTTCCGGAAGGCCGCAGCCAGGACGCGGGCCCGGTTCTACTGGTTGGGGGCGGCCAACGACTTCGGGGGCTACACCTCTCGCCTCCTCCGGGATCGCCTGGAGGCCGCGGCTCCCGCCCAGGCCCCGCGGGACCCCCGGGGAGTCGCGGTGCTGGGCGGTGGTTCTTCAGAAGAGGACAGGGAACTGTTGGAACTCACAGGAACCATCGGTGCCAGACCCCTGGGGGTCGTGCTCCCCCGGGTGGGCCGGGAGGAGTTTCAACGAATCGCCGAGGCCTCGGTGCTGGTCTGGGCCCGCCAGACGGCCCTGTCGGACATCTCCGAACTGGCCTTCGACGGGCTTCCGGTGCGGCTCGTGCGCCCCCGGGCCCCGTTCGGACGGGAGGGAACGCTGGCCTGGCTGAGGGAGGTCGCTCGTCATCTCCCGGATCCGGAGGCCGCGCTCCAGGCAGTGGACACCCTGGATCAGCGAAGCCGCGATGCCTGGGAGACCCTGCGAGGACGGGCCTCGGGCCATGTGCTGGCCTTCGTGACGGACCTGGAGGAACTGGACCTCCTGCTGGACACCACCCCGGTGAATGCCTTCTCGATGCTGGACGTGCTGTTGGAGATGGGCTTCCTGGTTCGCTTCCTGGTCTGGCCCGAGGGCAATGACCCGGCCTTCCTGCAGGAGCGACTGGCACGTCACCCCCTGGCCCGACGCCTGTCGATGCAGTTCTTCGAAGACCCCGACGACCTGACTCGCAAGATGGCCGCGCAGGATGTCTCCCTGGTCTATTCCCACTTCACCGCCGACCCCCGGGTCACCCGGGCCGGCAAGGGGGTCTTTTCGGAACACGACCTGGAGATGGGCCTCCAGGGGGCCCGGAGGTCCCTGGAACGGTGGCTTCGGGCAGCGGAACACCTGCCTCTGCGGGCCTTTGCGACCTACCTGGCCGGAGGTGCCCGGTGACTCGCGCCTCCCGGCCCCCGATCCCCCACAACCTCCCGTTTCTGAATGGACTCTACCTCGCCGTCAGCGCCATCCGGGACGCGGCCCTCGTGGTCGACGGTCCCTACTGTCTGGTCCAGAAGGCCGAGTTGCACATGGCCCACGACCCCGCCTCGGACCTGGTGCGGGCCGACGGGCCCGGTCGCCTGCTCCACACCGACATCCGGTTCAACACCAGCGTCGTTCCCAGCATGGCCTTGAACCGCAGCCGCGACATCGGCGAGGTGCTGGAGGGCGCTGCCCAGGACCCCCGCTTTCGTCTGGTCGTCGTGTCCAGCATGGACTTCAACCACCTGCTCAACGAGCCGCTGGAGCAGCATCGCCGGCGGGCCCAGGCGAAGGGGCATGCCCGGGTGGTCCGGGTCCCTTCCGAGTCCCTCGAGGCGGACTGGATCGACGGTCACTCCCGGGTGCTGGAGCGGCTGGCGGCGGACCTGGACCTGGACCCTGGGGGACCGCTGCCGGGGCAGGTGGCCGTGGTGGGGCACCTGATGGATCGGCGGGAGGGGGACTGCCTGGGCAACGTCGACGAGATTTACCGGCTCGTTCGTGGTGTCGGGGCGGACATCGCCTCTCTGTGGCTCGACGGCCGCCTGGTCACCGATCTGGCCCGGGCGGGGCGGGCCTCGGCGGTGGTGACCCTTCCATACGGGCGGGCGGCGGGGCGGATCCTCGCGGGACGCCTGGGAGTTCCCTGCGTGCAGGCCCCGCTCCCGGTGGGATTGCGGGGGACCGGCGCCTTTGTCCGGGCCGTCGCCGAGGCCCTGGGGCTGCGGGAGACGGGCGAGACCTTCCTGGACCGCGAACTGACCCGGGTCGTGCCACTGGTCCGGGACCGGGCCTTTCGATTCCTGCACGGGCGGCAGGCGGTGATCCAGGGGGACCCCTTCCTGGTCCGGGGACTTCGGGACTTCCTGGATGACCTGGGGGTGGAGACGGTGCTCGTGGACGTCCTGGGGAGACGGGAGCACCTGGACGGGGACCCGGTGGTGGACGGCTCCTGGGTCTTCGAGGCGCCGCATGACGAGGTTCCGGAGCCGGAGGCCGACCTGCGCATCGCATCGACGGCCTTCCCGGATCCGCTGCCGGTTCCGGGGCTGCTTCCCCTGGGGTACCCGAACTTCCTGCGCCATCCCACGCGGCCGGAGCCCTGGCTGGGATTCGAGGGGGCGCTGTGGCTCACGGATCGGCTGGTCGAGGCGTCCCAGTGGAGGGATGCGGCCCTGGTGCGCGGGTTTCGAACCCCGCTCTGAGACCGGGAGGGACGGGCGGATGTTGCGGGTGGTGCTCTACGGCAAGGGGGGAATCGGCAAGTCCACGGTGGCGGTGCACCTGAGCGCCGCGTGGCGCGAGGCCGGGCTCCGGGTGCTCCACGTGGGGTGCGACCCCAAGATGGACTCGTCCCTTCGTCTGCGGGGGGACCGGGAGGGCCCGGCAGTGCTGGATTTCATCGCGGACCGGTCCCTGAACAGGCGCCGTCCCGACGAGGTGATCGTGCCCGGGCCCACGGGGGTGGACACCATCGAGATCGGGGGCCCGGACCCGGGGGTCGGGTGCGCGGGTCGCGGCGTCGCGAACCTCTTCGACTGGCTGGAGGCCCGGGATCTCCTCTCGTGGCCGTACGACGTGGCGTTGTTCGACGTCCTGGGGGACCTGGTCTGTGGAGGCTTCGTGGCTCCCCTGCGCTACGGCCTGGGCAACCGGGTCGTGATCGTGGCCTCGGCGGAACCGATGGCCCTCTACGCCGCGAACAACGTCTGCAAGGCCCTGCTGAACCATGTGGACGACGGGGTGCAACTCGCAGGGATCGTCTTCAACGTGAAGGCCCTGGACCCGGCCATCGAGGAGGCCTTGAGGGGTTTTGCCGGGCGCCTGAAGGCCCGGGTGCTCGGCTTCATTCCCTGGAGTCGCGAGGTCCGGGAGGCAGAGCGGCGCAACCGGACCGTGATTGACGATGCCCCGACCAGCGAGGCGGCGGAGCGGTTCCGTGCCCTGGCCGAGGCAGTCCGGGCCCCGCTGCCCCCGGACCTGCCGCTGCCGGTCCCCCTGGAGCGGCGGGAACTGATGGGCTTGTTGCGGGACCTGGACGTCTGAGGGGCACAAGCAGGCCCCGGGACTCCCGGCCTGGCATCCGAGAGAACTGCGAGGGGAAGATGGAACGACCCGAGGCGGGAGCGCCCCCGAGGCTGGTCCTGCTGGAATTCCTGGTCCAGTACGACCGGGTCAACGAGCGGAGCATGTTCTTCCCGTTCCTGCTGGGGACGGCCCGAGAGCACGGGGTGGAGGCCCAGTGGTGGTTCGCCCTCTCCCGGATCCGTCGCCATGAGGATCGGCAGGAGGGGCGGCTGCTCCACGCCGACCTGGAACCGGGACAGTTGGAGACGCTGGCCCGCCGTCTTCGGGACTTCGCCCCGACCCATCTGGTGGTCACGGAGGACCTCTCCCGGGAGACCGAGGAGGCCATCCGGGGCGCAACCCCGCCGGGGCTGGTCATCCTGTCGATGCCCGCCGGCAAGGAATTCCACTTCCGTCGCGAGGAGTATCTCCAGGGTCCGGACCCGGTGCTGGCCCAGGTGGCCCGGACCCTTCATCCGCGGGACAATCCCTGGTACTACGCCCGTCCCTACTGGTTCCTGCGATTCCTGGGCATCGAGGCCCCCGAGGAGGCGACCCGGTACCTGGTGGAACACGTGACGCCGCACTACGACGCGGAGCCCCTGGACCAGGAGAGTGCCGCCGCCGGGAGCAACCTGGTGCTGGTCAGCGGGGTCTCCTGCGGGGGCAAGCCGTCGGTGGCCGACAACCCGATCTTCGACGGGGTGGACCTCAAGGAGTGTCGAGTCATCACGGGCTGCTCCTATTGCGGCGGCTCCCCGACACCGCCCCTGCACTCGCCCCGCGTCGATCGCCTGGCCCTGATCGAGAGCCAGTTGCGGCGCATCCTGGCCGCGCCGCCGGGACGGTCGCTGCGGAACAAGAATGCCTACATGGTCTTTGACTACGACATGCTCTCGGAGGTGCAGCGCTTCTGTCGGATGGTGCTGGACCTGGAGATGCCCCCCTCGACGTTCTATTTCGCTCCTCGGCTGGATGATGTGCTGCGCGAGCGGGAGGCCATCGAGGCGGCGATTCCCGGGATGCTGGCCGCGGGGCACGTGCTGAAGACCCTGATCATGGGCATCGAGACCTTCTCTCCGGCGGAGATGGCCCGGTTCAACAAGCGCCTGACCATGGACCACATCGAGGGGGTCATCGCGTTGCAGCAGGAGTGGCAGCAGCGCTTCCCCGAGGGGTTCGAGTTCTTCCACGGCGACGGCGGACGATCGGCCTGGTCCTTCATTTTCTTCACCCCCTGGACCCTCCCGGAGGACATCCGGATCAACCTGGAGGAGGGGCGGCGGCTGGGCCTGGACCCGACGGGCTTCTGGATGGTGTCGACCCTGCTCCTGGTCCGCACGACGCCCATCACCGCCCTGGCACGGGCCCAGGGAGGCATCCTCCGGGACCACTACGAGGACCGGGGAATCCTCTATGTGCCGGTGACCCTGTTCGAGGACATCCACGGGGCCCTTCCCTGGCACTTCCTGGACCCGCGCACTGCCTGCTTCTTCCGATGGTTCGTCCGGGCCTTCGCGGCCTGGAACGACGGAGCGGAGTGCTGGTACTTCCGCGACGACCCGGACTTCCCGTGGATCCGGGATCTGGTCCAGGGGGCCCGGTTCCTGCCGCTGGACCTGGGACTGGTGCTGCTGGACCGGGTGGAACGGGACGGCGTGGAGCAGGACCCCCGGGCGCTGCTGTCCGGTGCTCTGGCCGAGGCGGCCCGGCGATGCCCCCTGGACGAGGACCCCCGGCCCCGGCATCGGCGGCTCCGGGAGGACCCCAGGGTGGTGCTGAGGGCCTCCCAGGAAAGGGGGGCGACCCCGGTGGCCGACTGGCTCGACCCCCTGGTGGGCGAGGAGACCCTGCCACGGGAGGCCCGGGTGGTCCGGGACGTGGCTCGGGTGCTGGCCCGGGGGCTTCCCGGGGACCTCGGCAGTCTCCGCATCGCCTCTCTGCGCCCGGTGGAGGGATCGGAGGAGGGGGCCCTGCGCCTGGGGATCCGGGTGGGGGATCGGGTCTTGCAGGGGGACCTGTTCGGGGGCGAGAGTCGGACCGAGGCCTTCCTGGCGTCCCGACATTTTCGCCTGTGCCTGCTCCGGGAGACTCCCGCCGGCGAACCCGGGGACCGTCGTCTGCTGGGGCTGTTGCTGGCCCTGCTGGATCACCGGTGGGACGGCCTCACGCGATCCCCGTCGTTCCGCCCGCCGGGACGTTGACCGGCGATCCCGCCTTCCTGAGGCCCATCGGTGCTTCCACGGCCGACCGGATGGTCGAGGCGTCCGGGAGCGGGTCCTGCCCCACTCGGCGTCGGACTCGACCCCGTGGGTCGCGAGGTTCTTGGAAACAGCAGTGGATACGGTAGGTTGAAGTGGGTCAGCCGGTGACTGTCCCTCCGGATTGCAAGGCCGCAGTGCCGGTGATATTACTTCCGGGACAGTCGTAATATCCGGGGGAACCCGGAACCGGAGGAGGCATGGACAGGCGGATGCTCGTGGCGTTGGGGCTGTGGACCGTGGCCGTCGCAGGGTGCGAGACGGGTACCGAGTCGGCGACGGTGCAGATCCAGAATGACTTCAACAACCCTGCAGTGGAGGGGTTCAAGCCCCCGTGGACGATCTGCCGGGCCACCTACCTGGGGGTGGAGTTCGGCCGGATCGGCATCGGAGAGACCTCGGCGCCCCAGAAGGTCGAGCCGGGGCTGGACTACGTGCTCATGGTCGCCGCCTGGGACGACCCGGAGTGCCACCCGGAGAACTGCCTGCCCATCGCATCGAAAAATGAGGAGGAGGTGGTGGACGGCCAGACCCGGACGATTGCCATCGGGAAGCCCAGCCACCAGGGCCCCTGCCCGCCGGAGGGGGTTCCGCCCATTCCGGAGACGGTCTATAACCGCATCCTGGAACTGTACCCCGAGTACGGATTCAAGCCCTATGCCCAGCGCACGGAGAACACCCAGTGCCTGCCAGAGTAGCGAGGCGCGGGTGAAACGCCGCCGCCAGGTTCCCCGGTCTCGCCTCTGGCTGCTGGCCATCGGGGGCCTGTTGGGCTGCGACCTCCGCTACCCGGAGGTCGTCGTCGTGAACCGCATCGACACCGCGGTGGTGATCCGCAATCCCTCCTTCAACGGGTGCCGCTGGGAGGCGACCCTCAACTACGGGGATGCGACGGTCCCCAGGCGTTGCCTTCCGGGTCGGGACCAGGTGCACTTCCAGAAACTGGACCTGGACCAGTTCGCGGAGCAACGGATGGACCCCGAGGAGGCAACCACCGGGCCCCTGTGGTTCAACTACCAGACCGTGGCCCAGTGGACCGTCGACGCCGGGGACTTCCGGGTCATCGAGGTCCAGGGGGGCGACGCGCTGGAGCAGGATTTTTCCATTCCGGGCCCTTACGGGCACTGAGGAGGCCCGGATGCGCGGCGCTCCGTGGCTGGTGTTCCTGTTGCTGGTGCTGGGTCCGCCGGCCAGGGCCGGATCCCCCGAGGAGGCCCCGTCCCCGCCGCCCGAGGAGGGGGAGGAGCCGGGGGATGCTGCCGTGCCGACGCCCGGTGCGGCGCCGGACCACCAGACCGTGATCCAGGCTTCGCGGCCCGTGTCGCCGGACCAGACCCAGGACCAGGTGGCCGTTCCCGGCGAGCGGTTGCGGGAGAGCCCCAGACCGACCCTGCTCGAGGCCCTGGCCCAGGAATCGGCGTCCATCCACGTCACTCGGCGCGGTGTCGGGCCCGCGGGGGTTGCCAGCGGCGCCGCCGGGGGCCTGACGGTCCGGGGGCTCGGAGGAAGCCCCAACACCCAGGTCCTGGTGGTCGAGGACGGCGTGCCCGACGTCCAGGGCATCTTCGGACATCCCCTTCCGGATGCCTATGTCCCGGACCTGATCGACCAGGCCGTCGTGGTGGAGGGCGGCGACTCGGTGCTCTACGGCAGCAACGCGATGGGGGCCGCCATCGTGCTCCGGAGCCGCTGGTTGCCCGAGGATGGATGGGAGGTACGCTCGGACGCCGCCTACGGCAGTTTTGCGACCCTCCAGGGCACCGTGACGGCCCTGGGACGGAAGGATGGATGGGAGGGGGCCTTCGCCCTCCATGGGATGCGAACCGATGGCCACCGGGACGGGGCCGGCGGCAGCGTGCTGGTGATCCAGAGCGCCGGGCGCCTTCGGCTCGCCCCGGGGTGGTCCCTGGTGCTGCGCAACAAGGCGGTCCACGTCACCGGCGGTGACCCCGGCACGGTCCAGCATCCCTTCACGGACCACACCTTCGATGTCTGGAGGGACAACCTCTCGGGGGCCCTCGAGTACCAGCGCCCGGGGCTCCGGGTGACCCTGCTGCCCTACGCGACCCTGGGTCGCCACCGGCTCCATGATGGATTCCAGTCGTTGGACTGGACCCTGGGTGGCCGGGGCGAGGTCTGCTGGCGGCCACATCGGAACTGGGAGGTCCTGGGGGGGGTTGAGGCCCAGGACATGGACGGGGAGGTCCGCAACCGCATCCAGGGGACCGCGACGGATGTCCGGGCGATGGTGGACCTGGCGGCCTGGCAACAGGTCCTCTGGCGGCCCGTCCAGGGGCTGTCCCTGGTGGTCGGGTCCCGGGAACTCTACAGCCTGAGATGGGGGTTCCTCTGGCTCGGGAAGGCCGGGGTCCGCTGGAACTTCTGGCGGGGATGGTCCGTGCGCACCCGGGTCACCCGGAACTACCGCCAGCCGACGATCCGGGAACTCTATCTGCCCTATCCCGTCGCGAACCCGGACCTGCGGCCCGAGACCTCCCTGAACTGGGACGCCACGCTGGGCTACGAGGACTTCCGGCACCTGGAGGTCTCCCTGACCGCCTATCGATCGCAGGCCCGGAACCTGATCCGGTACTTCGGGTCCTGGCCGGCCGCTGAGGTGGTCAACATCGATGCCTACACGGTCTGGGGCCTCGAGGGGCGGGTCCGAGTCCGGGACCTGGGACCCTTCGGGGCGACGGTGGCCGGGTCCTGGCAGCGGGTCGGCCGCTACACCCGCCAGAATCCCGAGGCGATGCTGGACTTCGCCGCTACGCTGGGACACCGGTGGGGTTCCCATCGCCTGGAAGGGGAGGTCAGCGGCGAGTGGGTGCATGGCCTCTACATGGCCAACTACCGCCGGGAACCGATCCCGGACCCCTTCTTCCTGGACCTGGCGGTGCGTTACCGCCTGGAGCCCCCTGGCAAGGACTGGACCCTGGAGCCCTGGCTGGTCCTTCGCAACCTGATGAATCGGAAGTACGAATACATCCGGGGCTACGAGATGCCCGGGTTCCACGTCCTGGCGGGCCTGAAGGTGGGGTTGGGCGGATGAGCGGTCGGTTGACGCCCCGGGAACTGGCCTGGTGCGGCCTTTTCGGGGCTGCGGCGTTGCTGCTGCCGGTGCTGTTCCACCTGCTGCACCTCGGGTCCGTCTTCATGCCCATGTACCTGCCCCTGTGCACGCTGCCGTTCTTCGTGGGGCCTGCGGCTGCGGCGGTCACGGCCCTGGTGACGCCCCTGCTGTCCGGGGCGGCCACCGGGATGCCGCCGTTCTATCCTCCGGTGGCGGTCTTCATGGCCCTGGAACTGGGGGCCATGGCGCTGGTGATCTCGGTGGTGTCCCACCGGTGGCCCCGGGTCCCGGAGTGGCTCGTGCTGGCCCCGGTGCTCGCGGGAGGGCGCCTGCTGCAGGTGGGCCTGGTCTATGCCTTCTCGTGGTGGATCGACCTGCCAGCGTCCTTCCTGGCCGGGGTCTCCTTCCTGAGCGGGTGGCCTGGGATCCTGCTCATGATGGCGGTGATTCCGCCGGTGGTTCGGGCGTCCCGGCGATCCCTGGGGCGGACCGGCGAGCCCCATTCCCTGGAGGAAACCGATGCCTGATGACCCCAGAGTGGCCTTCTTCGATGCCATCGCCCGGGACTGGGACGGATGGGAGGACCTGGATCGGTTGCGCCTGCTGCTCCAGGAGGGCCTGTCGGAACTCGGCGTGGGGCCTCGGGAGACGGTGGTGGATATCGGGTGCGGCACCGGCAACCTGACCCGGGCGATCCTGGACTGCCTCTCGCCGGAGGGCCGGGTGGTGGCGGTGGACTTTTCCCCGGCGATGATCGCCGTCGCTCGGGAGAAGATCCACGATGGGCGCGTGTCCTGGAATGTCGCCGACGCCTGCCGGCTGCCCATCGGGGATGGCCGGTGCGACCGGGTCTTTTGCCTCGGCGTATGGCCCCACTTCCGAGATCCGGACGGGGTGGCCAGGGAGGTCTTCCGGGTGCTCCGGCCCGGCGGCCTGTTGCACGTCTGGCACCTGATCTCCCGGCAGCGGGTCAATGAGATCCACCAGGGCAAGGGAGGCCCCGTGGGATCGGACCTGCTGGCGCCAGGGGACCAGACCGCGGCGCTGCTGGAGACCGTCGGGTTCCAGGTCCGGACGATGGAAGACACGGAACGGCGCTACCTGGTGACCGGGGAGAAGCCACGGGAGTAGGCGGGATGCGGACCTCCTGGCACCGGCTGTGGGGATCGGCGACCGGTCCGGTGCGGTCCCTGTGTCCCCCAACCCGCCTGGGGGCCGGTCTGCTGGTGCTGGCGGCGTACCTGTCGTCGCCGGTCCCGTCGGTCCCTGGGACCCTCTGGGCCCTGGTGGTTCTGGGGGCCTGGGTGGTGGCGATCCGTCCCCCGCTCCGACTGGTCGGTGCCGGCCTCCTGCTGGGCCTGGCCCTGTTCCTGCCGTACTTCCTGCTGGTTCCATGGGTCTCGGTCCCCGAGGGGGGAGGGGTCCGGGAGGCCCTGGCCGTTCCTGCCGCCGTGATCATTCGAGGCATCGGCGGGATCCTGATCTGCGGAGCGACCCTTGCGTCCCTGACGGCGAGCGACCTCCGGGAGGCCCTGGTCAGGCTGCCGATTCCGGCCATCGTCACTGCCATCCTGTTGCAGATTGTCCACCAGACCGCGACATTGGCGTCGGAGACCGGGGCCGTCGCCGCGGCCTGGAACCTTCGGGGCGCGACCGGGCGGGGCAGGGGGGCGGTGGCACTGGCCCGGGCGCTGCCTCGGGTCTGGCTTCCCCGGGTGGCCTCCCGGGCCGAGCGGGTGGGGGAGGCGATGGCCATCCGGGGATATGCCGAGGCGGACCCGGCGCCTCTTCGATCCTGTCGTCCCGGGGGACGGGACCGGGTGGCCCTGGGACTGGCGGTCCTGTCTCTGGTCGTCTCCCTGTGGATCTGGGGGGCGCGATGACTCCCCCGGCCATCGCATTCGAGGACGTCGCGGTCTGTTACGAGTCCCCAGGGCCCGGGGTCCTCGAGGGGGTCTCCCTGGTGGTGGGGCACCGAGAGCGGGTCGCCCTGGTGGGACGGAACGGGAGTGGCAAGACGACGCTGTTGAAGGCCGCGGTGGGTCTGGTTCCGCACCGGGGCCTGATCCACGTTGGCGGCCGGCGGCTCGACCGGCACTCGCTGGGGGAGATTCGTCGGCAGGTCGGGTTCCTGTTCAACGTTCCCGAGGACCAGTTGCTGTTCCCGACCGTGGAGGAGGACGTCGCCTTCAGTCTGTTGCGGAGGGGGATGCCGGCCTCCGAGGCCCTGATCCGGGCCCGGGAGGTCCTGGCGGACCTTGGCGTCGCGTCCCTGGCCGAGGCCCCGGTTCACCACCTCTCCCACGGCGAGAAGCAACGGGTGGCCCTGGCCGGGGTCCTGGTCACGGGGCCCGAACTCTTGCTGCTGGACGAGCCCTCGGCCTCCCTGGACCCCGTGGGACGCCGGAGCCTGGCCCTGCTCCTGGGCCGGCTGGACACCGCGATCCTCCTGGCCACCCATGACCTGGAGTTCGCCAGGACGGTCTGCTCCCGCTTCCTGGTCCTCGATGGGGGCCGGGTCTGCCTGGACACGGAGGACCCTGGACGGGTGGCCCGGTGGTGGGCCGAACGCATGCCTGCCGATCACCGGGGGCCTATCTGAGGCGCTTGCCGGTGGTGGTGGCCGTCAGGCGGCCGTGCTTGACTCCCCGGGTACCGATCAGGGCGTCGGCGATCTTCTGGACCTTCGAGGCCCGGCCCTTCACCGCGATGACCTCCAGGCAGTTGTCATGGTCCAGGTGGACGTGCATGGCCGACAGGATCACGCGGTGATGGTCGTGCTGCAGGGCCGTGAGGCGGTCCGAGAGTTCCCGGATGTGGTGGTCATAGACCAGCGTGACCGTCCCGACGATCTCCTGGTCGCCTTCCCACTCCTCCCGGACCAGGGAGTCCCGGATCAGGTCCCGCAGGGCCTCGGATCGATTGGAATAGCCCCGGCGGCGGGTTGCCTCCTCGAACTGCCGGAACAGGTCCTCCTCGATCGACGCACTGAAGCGAACCACCGCACCCATCGGTCTTTCCTCGAAGGAATCCGTCCGATCCTATCGCGGAAGCAGGCGGCGAGGGACCTTGTTCCGGGACCTATTGCGAAACGTTCAGGATCTCCGCGAGTTGGGATGGGTAGGGCGCTCCCTGTCCCCCGAAGGGGCCGGGGTGCTGGAGTTTCAGGGCGGTGACCCGGGCCGCGTAGTGGGTGGCAGGGCCGGGGGCCAGGCGCTGGCGGGCGACCAGGTAGGCCGCGGAACACGTGTCGCCGCGGCCGGTGCGCCCCGAGAGGGGGTAGGGCCCGAAGGCCGCCTCGTGGAAGGACTGGCCGTCGGAAACGCAGACCCCATCCCGGTGGGTCAGCAGGACCTCCCGGACCCCCATCGCCGTCAGGGACCGGGCCGCCTCCCGGGGGTCCTCGGTCCCGGTCATCACCGCCGCCTCGGTGAGGTCGGCCTTGAAGACGTCGAACAGCGGGAGCCAGCGCTCCTGGCCGGCCCATGGCCGCAGGACCAGTCGGCCCGACTCGTCGGCCTGTCGCAGGAACCCCTGGGCATCGGCCCCCAGCACCCGGACCCTGGCCCGCAGGACCGGGAGCAGCGCCTCCGGGAAGGCCCCGGCCCAGAGGGGATTGACATGGGCCACCTCCCCCCGGACGTGGGCGAGGTCGGACTCGGTGAAGGGGGCGCACCGGGACAGCAACCGGGAGACCCGGTGGTCCGGGTGGTGATCGGGGTAGAGGTTCTCGATGGAGGTCGTGGGGCCGTTTCCGGCATGCACCTCCACCCCGGCCTCCCGCAGCATGCGGGTCATCTCCGGTTCGTCCTCCGGGGAACACCGGGTGACCACCACCGCGTGGGCACCGATGCCCCGGGCGGTCATCCCGTTGTGCAGGACCCCGCCGCCGATCATCGCGTGGGCCTCCCCGTGGATGATGTTGACATCCCGGCAGAGGTCTCCCAGGAAAGTGATCGTCATGCCGACTCCCCCTCGGGGCCGTGGAAGTGCCGTTCCTGGCGGGCGTTCTCGACCCACGTCCTTCTTGCCTGGACGACCGGTTCCATCGTCGAGACCTCGGCGACCTGGACGTCCCACCAGGCCTCGTATCCTGGGACGCGGGCCTCCCGGTCGCATTCGACCACGATCACCGTGGTGCCCGGCCGTTCCCGGGCCGCCTCGATCTCCCGGGCCAGGGCCTCTCCATCCTCGGCCCGGACCCCGTGGACGCCCAGTCCCCGGGCAATGGCCACGTAGTCGATGGGCAACCGGTCCCCCGACAGGGTCCCGTTCGGGGCACGGCGGCGGAACTCGGTCCCGAAGCCCCCGCTCCCCAGGGACTCCGACAGGCCGCCGATGCTGGCGAAACCGTGGTTGTCCACCAGCACCACCGTCATCCGGATCCCCTCCTGGACCGCCGTGACCAGTTCGGTGGGCATCATCAGGAAGGTGCCGTCGCCCACCAGCACGATGACCTCCCGGTCCGGCGCCGCCATCCGGACCCCGAGACCTGCCGGGATCTCGTAGCCCATCGTCGAGTAGCCGTACTCGACGTGATACTGGCCCGGATGGGAGGCGCGCCAGATCTTGTGCAGGTCTCCGGGAGCGCTGCCGGCGGCGTTGATCACCACGCCGTCGGGGCGGATCGTCCGGTTCAGGATGCCGATGACCTCCGCCTGGGTCATGGGGCGCCGACCGGAGGGCGCCTGCAGGCGTTCGACCTCGGCCTCCCATTGGCGCTTCAGGGACTCGACCTCCTGCCGGAAGGCCGGGTCCACCTGCCAGTCCGGAAGGCGTGCCGTCAGTCCCTGAAGGGCCGTCCGGGCATCCCCGACGACCGGCAGGGCCGCGTGCTTGAAGGCGTCGAACTCCGCGACGTTCAGGTTCACGAACCGCACCGAGGGGTGCTGGAAGAGGGTCTTCGACGCCGTGGTGAAGTCCGAGTAGCGGGTCCCGATGCCGATCACCAGGTCGGCCTCCCGGGCCAGTCGATTCGCCGCCAGGCCCCCAGTGACCCCGATGCCGCCCAGCGCGCAGGGGTGGTCCCAGGGCAGGGCTCCCTTGCCGGCCTGGGTCTCCCCGACGGGGATCCCGGTGGCCTCGCAGAACTGCGCCAGGGCCTCGTGGGCCTCGCTGTGGTGGACGCCGCCCCCGGCCACGACCAGGGGCCGCCGGGAGGTCCGGACCCACGCCGCCGCCAGGTCCAGCAGGGCCGGGTCCGGCGGCGTGCGGGGCACGACCCAGACCCGCCGTCGGAACATCTCCTCGGGCCAGTCGAAGGCCTCGGCCTGGACGTCCTGGGGGAGGGCCAGCGTCACGGCCCCGGTCTGGGCCGGGGACGTCAGCACCCGCATCGCCTCGGGCAGCGACGTGATCAACTGCTCCGGGCGCTGGATCCGGTCGAAGTACCGAGAGACCGGCCGGAAGCAGTCGTTCACCGACACGTCCTGGGTCGCCTCCGACTCCAGTTGTTGCAGCACCGGGGCCACGTTGCGCCGGGCGAAGAGGTCCCCGGGGAGCAGCAGCACCGGCAGCCGGTTGACCGTCGCCATCGCCGCGCCGGTGACCATGTTGGTGGCCCCCGGGCCGATGGACGAGGTGCAGGCCATCGCCCCCATTCGGCGGCAGGTCCGGGCATAGGCCACGGCGGCGTGGACCTGGGCCTGCTCGTTGCGGAACGGCACGAAGGGCACCTCCGGGTGCTCCTGGAGGGCCTGGCCGATGCCGGCGACGTTGCCATGACCGAAGATGCCGAAGACCCCGCCGAAGAACCGTCGCTCCGAGCCGTCCCGGCGGACGTGCTGGTTCCACAGATAGCGGATCAGGGCCTGGGCGACCGTCAGGCGCACCGTCATGGATTCCTCCTGCTGCCGCAACGGGGCATCTCGACCCCCGGCTGTTGCAGCCACTGGTGGTCCTTCGTGAACTCCGGCGCCCGGTAGGGATGGCCCGGCAGGTGCCGGATGACCCAGAGGTAGTACATGCCGTATCCCGGGGCGGCGACCTGGCCATGGTCCACCCCGTCCAGGATCAGCAGCGTGTCCCGATGGCGGACCTTCCGGACCTCGTCGCCCAGTTCCCCGTGGCCGTATCCCTGGGGACGGGTGAAGCGGTAGTGGTAGATCTCGGGATGGGGATGGTGGTGGGGCGGATAACTGGACCAGCGTCCCGGCAGCGTGATGACCTCCCCCAGCACCAGATTGGATTCCGGCCGACTGGCGAGGTCGATGACCGTCCGGACGATGCGGTGGGCCATGTCGTCCCAGCGGCCCAGGTCTCGGTGCTCCTCCGGCGGCGCCGAGGCGGGATCGAACAGCCGCGGATCAAAGGTCCGTTCATTGGGGACGCGAATGCGGGCGAACTCCACGGGGGACCGGGCCTCGATGCGCAGGGGGGCCTCCGGAGGCAGGTGCAGCACCGTGGGCAGTTCCTCGAAGAGGGAGTCGCGCGAGACCTCGGCCGATCCCCCGGGCCAGGTCAGCCCGGCGTGTCCCTCCATGAGCAGCCAGGCCGACTCCTCCTGGAAGACCTCCTGCCGGACCTCCCCCGGGGCCAGTGCGACGACCTCGAAGGCCATGCCCGTGCCCGGTGCGCTTTCGATCCCGGTGATGGCCGTCGTGCCCTGGGAAAATGGAGCGGGATGCCGCAGGTGCCAGGGGTGGTCCGTCATCGCGCGACTCCGTCGGCCTGTCGGACGTCGGGATCGGGCAGCAGCACGTCCCGCACCGTGGCCAGCAGGTCCCCGTAGGACCCCAGGAAGGTCCGCAGCGTTCGCACCGTGGCCCCGTAACGGTCGAACTGTTCCACCGACAGGCCATCCGGTTCACAGGCCATCCGGAAGTCCGGGAATCGCCGCAGCAGTCCCTGCAGGATCCCCGGGTCCACCGGGTCGTCGAACCGGGGCCGCACCTCGATGTCCGAGTCGTGGAACAGTCGCTGCCACGCATGGGGGATCGTCAGGATCAGGTCGCCGCCGATCAGCTCGGACCAGTGGAGGTGATGGCGGTAGGCCGCCGCCAGGAGCCGCGTCCGGTAGCCCCGTTCCCGGTAGATCCCGTACGCCCTCTTGATCACGGCGATGCCGGCCCAGTCCAGGTCCCCGGGGGTGCAGACGATGCCGTCCCGTTTCGCGACGACCTTCAGCCAGTCGTCCAGGCGTCCCACCATGATCGTGCAGACCGGGGTCATCGACTCGGTGTCCAGACCTGCCGCCCGTCGCCGATCCAGCCCCCGCTCCACGGCCTCGGCCACCGCCAGGGCCTGGGGGACCGTGAAACTGACCGTGGCATTGATGTTCACGCCCCGGAAGGTGGCCTCCTCGATCGCCATGATGCCGGCCCGGGTGGCGGGGATCTTCACCTGGAGGTTCGGGGCCAGCCCCGCGAAGTGCACCGCCTGGTCCACCAGGGCCCGGGCGTCCCGGTAGAACTGGGGGTTGGTCTGGATCGAGATCCGTCCTCCGCGTCCTCCGAGGTCATCGAAGACCGGCCGCAGCAGCGCCGCCCCTGCCAGGGCCATCTCCTCCACCAGGCGCCAGGTGATCTCCACCTCCGACGCCGTGGGCATCTCCTTCGCCAGGGCCAGGATGCGGGGCTGCCACTTCCGGTACTCCTTCCGGAGCACCTCCAGCACGATGGTCGGGTTCGTCGTGCCGCCGACGGCGCCGTGGGCGATGGCATCCCGCAGTTCGTCCTCGGCACAGGAGTCGTTCCAGAAGACGGTCGGGGTCTGCCGGACCGACCGCGACAGGGGGCTGTCCTCGGGTCCTCGGGGCATGGTCAGTCCTCCGGCCAGAAGCGCCTGGTCACGATCCGCGACTCGGTGAAGAAGCGCACCACCTCCCGGCCCTGGGCCTTGATGTCCGAGAGCATCGACGCCCGGGTGCCGCCAAAGGGCAGGAAGGCCACCGGGGCCGGGATCCCGACGTTGATCCCCAGCATCCCGGCCTGGGCCTCCATCTTGAAGCGCCGTTCCCAGTAGCCGCTCCGGGTATAGAGGGACGCCCCGTTCCCGTAGGGGTGGTCGTTGATGACCCGGATGGCCTCGTCAAACGATGCCACCTCCATGACCGCCACGACCGGGCCGAAGATCTCCTGCCGGTGGCAGGCCATTCCAGGCCGCACGTCGGCCAGCACCGTGGGGCCCAGGAAGTGACCGCCGGGGCAGTCCGGGACCACCAGCCCCCGACCGTCCAGGGCCAGCGTGGCTCCCTCCCGGACTCCCTCGGCGATCCGGTCCAGGATCGACTGCCGGTGTCGGGCCGAGATGACCGGTCCCATCAGCATGGCCTCGTCGGCGAACCGGGGGTCGAGGGGGTTGCCCACAGAGACCTTCCGGGAGGCGTCCAGGAAGCGGTCCAGCACCTCCCGGCAGGTCCGGGAGCCCACCGCCACGATCACCGAGGCCGCCATGCACCGCTGCCCGGCGCAGCCATAGCAGGAGGTGACCATGTTGCGAATCGCCTCGTCCATCGGCGCGTCGGGCATCACGACCAGGTGGTTCTTGGCCGACCCGAAGGCCTGGCATCGCTTGCCCAGCGTGGCGCAGCGAATCGCCACCTGCCGGGCGACCGCGGTGGACCCCACGAAGGAGATCCCCCGGACGTCCGGGTGGTCGATCAGGGCCTCGGCGGTGGTCCGGTCCCCATGGACCATCGAGACGACCCCCGGCGGCAGTCCCACCTCGTCGAGAATCTCGAAGATGCGCTGCATCGTGTTGGGGACCCGCTCGCTGGGCTTCAACACGAAGGTGTTCCCGGTGGCGACGGCGTAGGGCAGGAACCAGAACGGCACCATCGCGGGGAAGTTGTACGGGGCGATCATGCCGAAGACCCCCAGGGGCATCGGCAGCACCTCGCCATCCATCTCGAAGGAGGCTCCGGTCAGCACCTCCCCGACCTGGATCAGGGGCATCGCGGTCGCCGCCTCGACGTTCTCAATGGCCCGCTTCATCTCGGCCCGGGCGTCGGGCAGCGACTTGCCCATCTCGGCCACCAGGATGCGGCAGAGGGCCTCTTCCTCCTGCCGGAGGCGTTCCGCCAGCCGGAAGAGCGGCTGCACGCGTCGGGCGACCGGGGTGGCCCGCCATGCCGGGAAGGCGGCCGCGGCGGCCCTCACGGCCCGGTCCACCTCTTCGGGAGGCGACAGGGGGACCCGGCTGATGACCTCCCCGGTGGAGGGGTTCTCGACGTCCAGGGTCCGGTCGGCCGCCGACGGGGTGAAGGCGCCATTCCAGTAGTTCGACAGCACGGTGGGGGTCATTGCGGATCCTCCTGTGGGGCAGGGCAGGGGTCGGGAAACCGGCGACTGCTGGCCCGCACCGAGAGGCGCGGCAACAGGCGGACGTCCGGTTCCGGCGTCTCCCCGGCGATCATCGCGATCAGCCGTCGGACCGCTTCCCGGCCCACGTCCGACTCCGGCTGGGCCACCGAGGAGATGGGCACTGCGGTCCACCGGACGCTCTCGATGTCGTCGTACCCCACCAGTCCCATGGCCGGACCTGGGGAGAGACCCATCTCCCGCATCGCCTCGGCGGCGCCGAGGGCCAGCAGGTCGTTGGCGGCGAAGAGGGCATCGGGCCACTCCCGACGAGCCAGGAGGGCCTTCACCTGGCGGTAGCCGCTCTCGACCGACCACTCTCCGAAGGAGACCTGGCCCATCCGGGACCGACCCGCCCTGGAAAGGACCTCCCGGAATCCCTCGTGGCGCAGTCGGCACGAGGGGTCCTGTCGCGGACCGCCGATGAACCCCAGGCGCCGGTAGCCCTGTTCCAGCAGGTGGCGGGCCACCATCGCGCCGCCCGCCCGGTCGTCCACCGTCACGGCCCGGATTCCCGTTCCCGACGGGGCCTCGACCCCGGCCATCACCATCGTCTGGCGCAGGACCTCCGGGTCCTGGCCAGGGAGGTCCGACAGGCGGATGGAATGGGCCAGCAGCAGGCCGCCGACACGCCGGGAGGTCAGGAGGTCGAAGGCCTGCCGCAGCCGCTCCGGGGCCCAGTTCGTGTTCAGCAGCAGCAGGCTGTAGCCCCGGCGAAAGGCCTCCTCCTCGGCCCCCCGGGCCAGGGAGGGGAAGAAGGGGTTCGTGATGTCGGGCACGACGAGGCCCAGGAAGGGGATCTGGCCGGTCACCAGCGCCCGGGCATTCGCGTGGGGGTGGTATCTCATCTGGGTCGCCAGGGCCTGGATGCGACGCCGGGTGTGCTCACCGACGCCGGGGCGGCCGTTGAGGGCCCGGGAGACCGTGGCGACGGACACCCTGGCGATCCGGGCGATCTCGATCAGGCGCGCGGTCATCGCAACGTCCTCGGAGGACCGGGGGCGGGACGGGCCGCAGGAGGCGACGTCCACGCAAACGATTACGTACCCCGGGTCCGCGGTCCTGTCAAGGAGGCTGCCGACCTCGGGTCGCGGTCCCTCGATGGCGCTGGGTGGAAGACATCCGGGAGTGGCTGGCGGGACCCTGGGAGCCGTGCGGGCCTGTCGCAGGGCCAACGGGACGGTTGCGGGGACCCGGCGGCCTCATTGGGGCCGTCTGATCTGGCGGGGTCACTCCCGGGGCCGGGCGTTCCAGACCAGCAGGGTCATCAGGATGGAGACCACCGAGCAACCAATCCAGAAGGCCAGCAGCGGCCCGAAGTCGTAAACAGGCACGTCGTCGACCACCGTCCGTCCCCGGTCCACCAGCCAGCCCGAGACGGTGTCCTGCACCGCCGCGCCGAGGTAGCAGAAGATCCCGATCACCCCCATGGCCGCGCCGGCGGCCCGCTTCGGGGACAGGTCCACGGCCATCAGGCCCCCGAGGTAGGTCAGCAGTCCCCCCATGTGGAACCCGAAGCAGACCATGATGGCCGAGTCCAGCCAGGGATTGCGGGCCGGAAGGACCGCCAGGGCGACCAGGGAGGCCGTGACGACGAGGCCCATCAGCAATGCGGGCACGTTGCGCCGGGAGTGGAACAGGCGGTCCGAGAGGACCCCCGACAGGCCGGCGCCGGCCAGGGCGGCGACGGGATAGACCGACAGGATGGAACCGGCCTCGTTCATCGAGTAGCCCCTGGACTCCTGCAGGAAGAGCATGCCCCAGTTCATCACCCCGTACCGGGTGGCCGACATGGTGGCCCCCGCCAGGCCCAGCACCCAGATGGCCGGGTGTCCCAGAACCTCCCGCTGGGAGGCCCAGATGGACTGGGCGGAACGGTGCCCCGGGTCTTCGGGACCGGGATCGGGCCTGGGGGACGGATGGTCGTTGCGCCACTCGGCCACCGGCGGCAGGCCCAGGGTCCCGGGACGGTCCGCGAGCGTGCGGGACAGCACCCAGGCCACGGCCAGGCAGGCCAGGCCGGGCCACCAGAATCCCCACCGCCAGCCCAGCGCCGAGACCAGGGCCGCCGTGAGCAGGAACGACAGGCCCTCCCCGAGGCTGTGGCTCACGGACCAGAGGCCGTAGCGGGTCCCCAGTTCCCCCGGGGAGAACCACTGGGAGAGGGAGACGACGCTGGGGGCCGACCCCACCGACTGGAACCACCCGTTCAGGGCCCAGAGGACGAGGAAGGCCCAGAACCAGGTCGTGAAGCCCAGGACCAGGTTGATGATCGCCGAGGCGGCCAGGGCGGCCGACATGAAGCGACGGATGTTCGCGTGGTCTGCCAGAAAGCCGTTGAAAAGCTTGCCGAAGGCATAGACGCCCAGCATGGCCGACCCGATCAGGCCCATCTCGGTGCCGGTCAGGATGCCCTCGTCCAACAGGGGCTTCTTCACGACCGAGAAGTTCACCCGGGCCACGTAGAACCAGGCGTAGCCCAGCGTCACCGCCCAGAAGACTCGGGTCCGGTACCGCCGGAAGGTCTGGTCCACGACGGCCCGATCGGCGATCGGGGGCACTCGATCCGGTCCGGTCCGGAAGAAGGCCACCAGGGGGTTCGGCATGTCAGGGTCCTCCGGCGCCGAGATGCCCGACGGGAAACCCTACCACTCCCCGCGAGGCCCTCCAATGGAAATTGCACGGGGCGGGTTCCGCGATGGAACCGTCACTCCCTCTCGTGAAACAGGAGTCCCTCGGGCGGAGGGGAACCGCAGGGCGGACCAGCGATGCCATTGACAACCCCTGGCAAAGGAAGTATCCAGCCGGACCGGACCGCAAACGTTTGCGTCCACCGGGTCCGCGAGGGCCCGACGCAGGGCGGCTCCGGGCGGCGAGGACAGGCGGACCTACAGGAGGAGGGCATGGAACGGATTCGCGTCGGCAACGCACCGGTCAGTTTCGGCATCTTCGAACCGGGGTTCGGGGAGACCCGGCAGTTGCCCTGGCCCCGGGTCCTGGACGCCATCGCCGAGGCCGGCTACGAGGGGACCGAACTGGGGCCCTACGGCTACCTGCCCACGGACCCGGTCGTGCTGGCCGCCGAACTGGACCGGCGGGGGCTCGCGCTGGGCTCCTCCTTCGTGCCGGTGGCCCTGGGGGACCGGGATGCCCGGGAGGCGGCGGTGGCGGAGGTCCTGCAGGTGGGTGGTCTGCTGGCCGCAATGGGGGTGCCCGAGGTGATCCTGGCCGACGCCGGCGACGCGACCCGGAAGGCCCAGGCCGGCCGCCATCCTCAGGGCTGGACCGACGCGCAGTGGGAGTCGGCCATCGGCACCATCGAGGCCGTCGAAGAGGCGCTGCGACAGCGATGGGGCATGCGCGTCGTGGTCCACCACCACGTGGGCACCTACCTGGAGACACCGGAGGAGGTGGAGCAACTGCTGGACCGCACCGTCCCGGGACGGGTGGACCTGCTGCTGGACACGGGGCACTACGTCTATGGCGGCGGGGACCCGGTGGACCTGGTCCGTCGCCGGGGGGACCGGGTGCGCTATGTCCACTACAAGGACCTGGATGCCGGCCGCCTGGCGGAGGTGCACCGGGAGGGACTCGACATGCAGGCGGCCTGGAGGCGGGGCGTCTTCGTCCCCATCGGCCAGGGATGCGTGGACTTTCCCGCGTTGACGGGCCTCCTGCGGGACCGGGGCTACGAGGGGTGGGTCATCGTCGAGCAGGACACGGTCGCGGATGACACGGGACGGCTCGATCCAGACCCGTTCCTGTGCGCCCGCCAGAGTCGGGAGGCCCTGCGGTGGATGGGCCTGTGACGGTCACGGGCCCGGAGGAGGGACAGGACATGTCGGACCCCATTTCGATCGGTGTCATCGGGTGTGGCGGGATCTCGCAGATGATGCACCTGCCGTTCCTGTGGGAGCGGCCGGACCTGTTCCGGGTGGTGGCGCTGGCCGACACGAACCCCCAGGTGCTGGAGGCGATGGGCCGTCGCCATCACGTCGATCGCCTCCATGGGGACTACCGGCGACTGCTGGAGGAGCCGGTCGAGGCGGTGCTGATTGCCAGCGGGGGGTCCCACCGGGACCCGGTCATCGATGCGCTGGCCGCCGGGAAGCACGTCTTCACGGAGAAGCCCCTCGGGGAGAACCTGCAGGAGGTCGAGGCCATCGCCCGGGTGGCGGAGGCGACCGACCGGGTCCTGATGGTCGGCTACCACAAGCGCTATGACCCTGGCTACCGGCATGCCCGGGAGGAGGTGAGACGACTCCGGGACCTCCGGTGGGTCCGCTGCGAGGTACTGCACCCGGTGGATGCCCGGGCCCGGGACCACTACGTCCTGGAACCGCCGAAGGACCCTGACACGAAGGCCCGGGAGGACCGGGAGGAGACCGATGGCCTGACTGACATGGTGCTTCGTGGGGCGGCCCGGGAGAACGTCGAGGCCATCGTCGGACCGGAGGCCCCGGCCTGCCAGAAGGTCTCCACCTTCCTGCTGTTCAACAGCCTGATCCACGACGTGAATGCGCTGCGCGGCATCCTGGGAGAGCCGGAGGAGGTCCTGTTCAGCGAGTTCTGGCGTGGCGGGCGTGGCATGCATGTCGTGCTTCGCTGGCCTGGAGACGTCCGGGGGACCCTGTCCTGGGTCTATCTCCCGGGACTGAGGCACTACCGGGAGGAACTCTTCTTCGCGAGTCCCGAGTCCCGGGTGACCCTGACCTTCCCGTCGCCCTACTACCGCCATTTCCCGACCCCCGTCAGGGTCGAGTCGATGGTCGATGGACGGTTCGAGGGCCGGGAGGTGATCGTCTCCCTCGACGAGGCGTTCCGCCTGGAACTGCATCACTTCCACGAGTGCGTGCGGACGGGCCGTCGGCCCGAGACCGACCTTCAGGATGCCCTGGCGGACACGCGGCTGCTGGAGGCCATTGCCCGGGCCTGGCGGCCCTGACCCCTTCACAGGACCAGGCAGGCCTCCTCGAAGGAGGGCCTGGGGGCCCGGGGATGCAGCCGGGACGGGTCCCCGACGCCCAGGTTCACCAGCAGCAGGGACTTCCATCGGCCGTCAGGGAAGAACTCCCGGTCCAGCGCCTCGGCATCGAACCCGGCCATGGGCCCGCAGTCCAGGCCCAGTCCCCGGGCTGCCAGAATCAGGTACCCGGCCTGCAGGGTGGCGCTGAATCGCCCCATCCGTTCCCGGTCCTCGGGGGCCATCTCCTCCAGCATGCGTCGGGCCTGGGGCATCGTGGGGTTCAGGTCCCCGATCCGCTCGTGAAACGCCGTGTCCCAGGCCACGATCGCCGTCACCGGTGCCGCCATCGTCTTCTCCACGTTGCCTGGCATCAGGACCGGTCGCAGCCGCTCCTTGGCCTCGGGGCTCCGGACAAAGACCAGTCGCAGGGGCTGGCAGTTCATTGCGGTAGGTCCCATGCGCACCAGTTCGTAGAGACGCCGCAGCAGGGCGTCCTCCACCGGGATCGGCTGCCAGGCCCGGTGGGTCCGGGCCTCCTTCAGGACCTGATTCCATGCCTCTTCGGACAGGGGGTTCATGTCACCTCCTCGAACGTGTCGTGGCCCGGGACGCTAGCACGAACCTCCCTGCCGGACCAGCACGACTGCGGGAGAAGGGGCCCATGGCGGCCGGGGTCCCTCGGAGAAGGGTTCGACCCACCCCAGCCCCACCAGCTTCCACGCGCTGCTTTCGCGCCGCTTCGTGCCGACCAGCGAGGCGAGACACTGGAGTCCGCGGGCGCGAATGGACGCCTCGACAGATGTCGAACCTTCGTTGTAGCATGACCTCGGTTGAGTCATCCTTGCCGGGATGGAACGGTTGGCTGTTTGGCTCGATAGTGGAAACGGGAAAGACCGAGGCGACCGATGACCGCGCGACGAGGTCCGCAGAATGGCAGTTCCGCGTTGGACCTGTTCGAAGGTCCGCGTCTCGGGGCGTCTGTGAAGCGGATGAGCGGGATCGAGTCGCGGTTCGATGTCGCCTTCGTGGCCGATCTGGCCCTCCGCGAGAAGCAGGTCCAGCAGAACTACCGGCCGGTGATCGCAGTCCACAAGTGGTTCGCACGACGCCCCGGAACCCTCTTTCGTGCGTTGCTCCTGTCCGAATTCGGGGAAGGTGCACTCACTGACGACTTCTACCGCCCGCACTCGCTGACCGGGCTTCGAGTAGCCGATCCGTTCATGGGCGGGGGGACGCCCCTGATCGAGGCAAACCGCCTCGGGTGTGATGTGGTTGGTTTCGATATCAATCCGATGGCCTGGTGGATCGTCCGCCAGGAGATCGAATCGATCGATCTCCACGCTTACATGGAGGCTGCGGAACAGGTGCTCACGGCCCTCGATTCAGCGGTCGGCGCACTCTACCGCACACGGTGCGAAGTCTGCGGTCGCCCGGATGCTAGGGTCAAGTACTTCCTGTGGGTCAAGGTCCAGAGATGCACTGAGTGCGGAAGCGACTTCGATGCATTCCCCGGGTACCTTGTCGCGGAGGACACGCGTCACACGGCGAACGTTGTTTGCTGCGCGCGGTGCGGCGCGCTCGTCGAGGCTCGTTCGTTGGAGGCGCTCGGTGAGTGTCCCTACTGCAATACCCACCTTTGCCTGGAGGGAACCGCAAGGCGCGGGAAATGCCTCTGCCCACGTTGCGCCACGGTAAACCAAGTCCCTGCGACGTCGGGGGGTGTCCCGCGGCACCGCATGTTCGCGATCGAGTACCACTGCGACCACTGTCGCGGGACGCACAAGGGCCGGTTCTTTAAGCGTCCCGACGCGGAGGACTTGGCTCGATACGCAGAGGCGGAGGAACGAGCGATCGGGCTCAGTCTGCGCTTTGCCCCTGACGATCCGATCCCACCCGGGGACGAGACGAATCGTCTCCTCAGATGGGGATACAGGAAGTGGCGGGATCTGTTCAACGCCCGACAGATTCTGGGTCTTGAACTGCTTTGCCGACAGGTCGCGATGGTGCCAGATGATCGAGTCCGAGGTGCTTTGGCGACTAACGTCTCGGACATGCTGCGCTACCAGAACATGCTCTGTCGCTACGATACCAGGGCGTTGAAGTCGCTCGACATCTTCTCCGTCCATGGCTTTCCGGTTGGCTTGGTGCAGTGCGAGTCGAACCTCCTCGGGATCCGGCACGCGGTGACTCGAACGAACGTCGGCAGCGGCGGATGGACGAACATCGTTGAAAAGTTCCGGCGCGCGAAGGAGTACTGCGAGCGGCCGTTTGAGGTTAGGATCGAGCGCGGCCGGAAGGTTGTTTTTCCCATCTTGGGCGAGTGGATCGGTGAGTTTGCGCCCGGGACCCGCCAGAAGCGCAGTGTTCAATTGCACTGCGGGAGTTCGGCGGAATCGTCTCTCTCGCCTGCGAGTCTGGACGCCGTGTTCACGGATCCCCCGTACTTCGCGAACGTCCAGTACGCGGAACTGATGGACTTCTGCTACGCGTGGCTGCGTCGCCTCATCGGCGACAGAGAGCCGGCGTTCCGCGCGACCTCCACGCGAAACGCCGGCGAGTTGACAGGCAACGCGACTCTATCGAGGGGCTTGGCCAACTTCGCCGCCGGTTTGTCCAGTGTCTTCTGTCGCATGGCGCAAGCCCTGAAGGAAGGGGCTCCACTCGCCTTTACTTACCACCACAACAGCATCGATGCGTACGCCCCGATTGCCGTGGGTCTGCTTGACGCGGGCTTGACCTGTACCGCCTCGCTTCCAGCTCCGGGCGAGATGGGGGGCTCCATCCATATCCACGGGACCGAGTCGTCCATCATCGATACCGTGTTCGTTTGCCGGACGACCGGCCGGGTGCCCCGCGCGACTCTGGTGGAAACGCCTGCGGGCGTAGCTACGTTGGTCCTGGCCGATCTTGCTCGCCTTGCTCGGGGTGGTGTGAGCGTCACGCGTGGTGACGCGCGCTGCGTTGCGTATGGACACTTGGTCCGCTTGGCAATTTGGCGCATGCGGACAACATGGGACAAGACGGCTCCGTGGGAACAGAAGCTCGAACGGGTTCAAGAAGCCGTTTGCATCGGAGGGGGCTGGCCTGAGATCGAGAAGCTTCTTCCACCCGACGTTCTCACGCACCGCTGCGACGCGACTGGTCTGCGGGAAGACTCGACCGCCTATGGGGAACCGGAGGACGTGGATGCCGTCGACTTCTGACCGCCCCTTTCATCTGTCACTCGACCAGTTGAAGACGCGGCTGGACGAAATGGTCCGTGCGACCTTCGCAGACTTGCAGTCGCAGTTTTTGGTGTTGCCGAAAGGTAGGCACTTCATTGAGTTCCACGACTTCCAGAATGCCTACGAAACGCTCAAGCGCGTGACGTCAGGTTTTGGCGACGTGACCGAGGCTACGCTGGCTGAAGCGGTCAGGGCAGACGCGCTTTGCTTCGTCGTGCTCCGCACGATCCTCGGCTTCTCTCCGCCCGAGTGGGCGGAACTCGCCCGCTCCGAGCTGGGAAGCGACGTCGCGCAAGGCGTCGCCAGGTCGCTCGACGTCAAGGCCCGTCATCAGCGTGACCTATTCGCGAACCTCCTCCGAGAGACCCCTCAAGGCAAGACTGCCGTTCGTGTCCGCGCCCTCCTCTCCATTGCTGCGCAATGCGTTGCGCGGGGCGCGCCGGCCGGGGCCGAAAACACGGTGCATCGCCTGAAGAAGGCCGACACGGACGAAGGTCTGGTATCCCTCCGCCATGTTGCGAGCCAGCACGTTCCGTACGCGGTCCTCCTCTACGAGCGCTACCTCGGTCGCCCTTTCGCGAGTCACCGCGACTCCGTGTCCGAACTCGTGGGGGACGTGATGGAGTCAGCGATTGACGACCTTCTCATCGGCCATGGCATTACCTTCCGTCGAACGCGCCGGGCCGAACGCGTTCCCGGCTTCGAGCAGGCTCCCGACTTCTTCGTGCCGACTGAATTCGCCCCGGCGGTCATCATCGAGGCCAAGATCACCAACGACGATGGCACCGCCAGAGACAAGGTCGCACGCCTCAAGGTTCTCGCAGGGATGCGAGACGAGCGCATCAGGGCCAACCGCCCCGCATTTGAGGTCGTCGCCTGCATCGACGGGCGCGGCTTCGGCGTCCGCGCAGAGGACATGCGAAGCATGCTTCTCGCCACGCAAGGAAAGGTCTTCACCCTCGCCACCCTGCCGTCGCTCCTTCAGCACACCCGCCTGCGCGAGTTCGTCCAGGCCAAGTGAGCAGCCCCAGGAGGAAGGGGGGCGAACTCGGGGATGCAGGTGACAGCCCGCTTCCGTTACGCCGGCTGGCAGGCGGCTTCGCCGCCCAGGCGCGGTCTGTGCAGGGTAGTTGAATGCGTATCGTGACGGCGTCGACAGCCGTCGCGCCGGATGTCCGCCCCGACTTGCGCCTTCATCGCGCCGGGGCGGTCACCGCGGGCTGCAGCTTATCCCCCAGCTGTTGTGGACTTCCGAGTAAGCGGTTATAAAGAATCCCGGTGAACGGGGGCGACCGGGACCTTCGGGGACCGGAACAGGACGGTGGAGGAGAGGTCCCCATGAGAGACCTGGCCAGCATCTTCAAGGCCCTCTCGGACGAGACGCGGCTTCGGATGATGGGGTTGCTGTTCCGGCGGGGCGAACTCTGCGTCTGCGACTTCGTCGAGGCCCTGGGCATCTCCCAGTCGAAGGCCTCGAGGCACCTGAGATACCTGGCCCATGCGGGGCTGGTGGCCGATCGCCGGGACGCCGTGTGGGTCTTCTACCGCCTTCCCGATCGCCTGTCTCCAGACGTCACCGCCGTGCTGCAGTTTCTCCAGGTGTTGCTGGAGACCCGGGACCTGTCGGAGGAGGAGCGCCGTCTGGACACCTGGAGGGAGGGGCACCTGCCCCATCGGACCTGCCAGGGACAGGCTACCGGCATGTCAGGAAGAGGAGGATGACATGAATGGCAAGACGCCCCGCGGCGTGGCCGGACAACTCTCGTTCCTGGATCGGTATCTGACCCTGTGGATCTTCCTGGCCATGGCGGCCGGGATCGGGTCCTTCTACGTGTTTCCGGACATCGTGCCGTTCCTGAATCGATTCAGCGTCGGCACCACCTCCATTCCCATCGCCATCGGCCTGATCCTGATGATGTACCCGCCCCTGGCCAAGGTCCGCTACGAGGAGATGGGACCCGTCTTCCGCAACTGGCGGGTGCTGCTGCTCTCGCTCTTCCAGAACTGGGTCATCGGGCCGGTGCTGATGTTCGCCCTGGCGGTGATCTTCCTCCGGGACCAGCCGGACTACATGGTCGGCCTGATCCTGATCGGTCTGGCCCGATGCATCGCGATGGTCATCGTCTGGAACGACCTGGCCAAGGGGGACACCGAGTACTGTGCCGGCCTGGTGGCCCTCAACTCCCTGTTCCAGGTGCTGTTCTACTCGGCCTACGCCTGGATCTTCATCACGGTCGTTCCCACCTGGCTGGGGCTCCCGGGCATGGAGGTCCACATCACGATCGGGGAGATTGCCCGGAGCGTGTTCATCTACCTGGGGGTCCCCTTCATTGCGGGGGTCGTGACGCGCTTCAGCCTGATCGCCTTGAAGGGCAAGGCGTGGTACCAGGAGAAGTTCATCCCGAAGATCAGCCCGATCACGCTCGTTGCACTGCTGTTCACGATCGTCGTGATGTTCAGCCTGAAGGGCGAGAAGATCATCGAACTGCCTCTGGACGTGGTGCGCATCGCGATCCCGCTGCTGGTCTATTTTGTGCTGATGTTCCTGGTGTCGTTCTGGGTCTCGAAGAAGGTCGGGGCCAACTACGGGCAGGCGGCCACGCTGTCCTTCACCGCCGCGTCCAACAACTTCGAACTGGCGATCGCCGTCGCGGTGGCGACGTTCGGCATCCACCACGGGGCGGCCCTGGCGGCCGTGATCGGGCCCCTCGTCGAGGTGCCCGTGCTGATCGGGCTGGTCCACGTGGCGCTGTGGATCCGGGGACGGTGGTTCGGGGAAGAGGCGGCCGATGCCCCTGGCCTTGGCAGAACCGGGGGATGACGGCCCGAAGGGCGGATGGGGTCGCCATCGGAGACACACCATGAGCATCGCGGTCGAGGTCCTCGGGTTCGAGGGATGCCCGCACCTGCCGGAGGCGGAGGCGCTGGTCCGGGAAGCGGTGGCGGGCCTGGGGGTGACGGCGGATGTCCGGACGACCCTGCTGGCCGATGACCAGGAGGCCCGGGCCGCCGGATTCCTGGGGTCCCCGTCGATCCGGGTCAACGGCCAGGACGTGGAGGGCCGGGCCGGGCCGGTCAAGGGCCTGTCCTGTCGGGTCTATCCTGGCGGGGCCGGGGTGCCGCCCCGCTGGATGGTCGAGGCCGCCCTTCTGCGGGCCATCGGGCCCCGGGGCATCCTCTTCCTGTGCGTGGCGAACTCCGCCCGGAGTCAGATGGCCGAGGGCATTGCCCGTTCCCTGGCGCCGGCGGGCGTCGAGGTCTTCTCGGCAGGGTCCAACCCGGGGCGACTGAACCCGCTGGCGGTCCAGGCCCTGGCCGAGATCGGCATTGACATCGCCCATCACTGGAGCAAGGGGATCGGGGATATCCCGGCAGACCGCGTCGAGGCGGTGATCACGCTCTGCGCCGAGGAGGTCTGCCCGGCCTGGCTCGGGAGGGCCCACCGGGCTCACTGGGGCCTGCCGGATCCGGCGGCGGTCCCGGGGGACAGTGAGGCACGCCTGCAGGCCTTCCGGGAGGTCCGGGACGAGTTGCTGCAGCGACTGAAGCGCGTCTTCGGCGGTGTTCCAGAGGCCTGAGACGGAGGCGGGGAGCCGTCATTTCCGAGGCCTGGAGGAACGGGCCTGGCACCGCGCCAGCAGGCGCTCGTCGCGATGGATTTCGGCCTCGGGCGGCTCCCCCGGTTCCGTCTCGAGGTTCACGGAGGTCTCCGCAATCTCAAACCGGCGGCCGTTCCAGGCGTAGATGCGGTGGCACTTCTGGCCCTCACAGGCGTGGCATGGCTTGTCGCACTCTCCGACGATCTGGACGCAGTGCTGGCCGTAGGGCTCCAGCCGGACGACGTCGTCCCTGAACTCGCCGATGGCCTCCAGCGTGGTCCTGAACCGCGGGCGGCCTCGTCGTTCGTCATAGACGAACGTCATCCAGTCGCCGGTGTTGCCTCCCCAGTGGACGAAGAAGGTCGCCACCCACTCGGGCCGACCGTCCCGATCGAGGTCCAAAGACAGCAGGTGGTCCAGATCGACGCGGCCGCAGGAGTATCTGCCGTCCTCGTCCTGATCCTCGCACTCCCAAATGCCGTCTTTCAGGTTCAGCATACGAATCCCTTCCTCGGGGCCGTCGAGCGGGAGGCCGATGGTGGACGGAAACGGGATGGGGCCGTTGCAGAAATCCAGGGGGGCCTTCGGTTCCGCCGTCGTGCCTGTGCCAAGGGCCTGGCGTGGCCTGGCACAGGGGTCCGGACTCGCAGGAGGGGGGGCTTCGGGTGCCGAGGCGGCGGCGGGTTCGTCCTGCAGGCCCGGAGGGGCCGAGCCCTCGCCGGGGGACGTCGGCTGGGGGGCCAGGGAGGCCGACGACCCCTGGTCCGGTGCATCCACCGTGCACGTCTGTCCCCGCAGCGGGGCAGGTTCGTCCTTCTCCTGCCGGCGGCAGGCCAGGACCGGGAGCAGCAGGATCAGCGCCGCAACCGCGAGCCACCGGAGCGATGCCATCGGGAGTTCCTGGAAGACGTCAGGCCCATTGTGTGACCATCTCCCGGCGAGTGCCAAGCCGGCGAGTCAGACCAACGCCTCCACAACCGGGCTTCTCGGCCGTCCTTGTGACTCTTCGGGGCGATGGCTTGGCGGGTCAGTGGGAATGATCCATGCTGTCGGCAGCACGACCGGGCGTTGGTCCGGCGATGGGTGCGGGATGTCTGGACAAGGAGACGGCGATGGAGATGACGATCACGTTCGGAGAGGGCCTGCAGGTGAATGCCGAGTACCAGGGGCGGGTGATTGCCACGGACCAGCCGGTCCACGCCGGCGGCCTGGGGACCGCCCCGGAACCCTACACCCTGTTCCTGGCGTCCATCGGGACCTGTGCGGGGGTCTATGTCCTGTCGTTCCTGCGGAATCATGGACTGCCGACCGAGGGGGTGCGGCTGGTCCAGCGCATGACCTACGACCCGGCGAACCACCGCATGGCCCGCATCGACCTGCGGATCATCGTCCCGTCCGGTTTTCCCGAGAAGCACCGCAAGGCCCTGGTGCGGTCGGCGGAACTCTGTGCGGTGAAGCGGGCCCTTGCCAACCCGCCGGAGTTCACGGTGGAGGCGGAGGAAGGGTGACCCCGGAGGTGCCCAGGTACTCGATGGCCGACAGGGCCGCGATGGTCCCGTCGGCCACGGCGGTGGTGATCTGGCGGTAACGCTTCTGCCGGGCATCCCCCGCCGCGAAGACCCCCGGGACGCTGGTCCGGAGCAGGTCGTCGGTCACGATCTGGCCCCGTTCGTCCAGGTCCACGATGCCCTTGAACCGGGCCGTGTCGGGGACGTAGCCGATGAAGATGAAGGCGCCGGTCGCCGGGACCCGGGTCACCTCGCCGGTCCGCTTGTGGACCGTGACGACCTCCCGGAGCGACTCATCGCCGACGAACTCCCGCACGTCCTGTTCCATCAGGAATCGGATCCTCGGCTCCCTGCGGGCCTGGTCCACCACCCAGGCCTGGGCCTGGAAGTGGTCGAACTCGTGGATGATGGTCACGGAGCGGACCTGCCTGGCCAGGCTCACGGACTCCTCCAGGGCCGAGTTGCCGCCGCCGATCACGGCGATGTCCTGTCCGGCGAAGAAATCCCCGTCGCAGGTCGCGCAGTACGAGATCCCCCGTCCCCGGAAGACCGCCTCCGAGGGCAGGCCCAGGGACCGGGGCACGCCCCCGGTGGCCAGGATCACCGAACGAGCGGTGAAGGTCCCCTCATCCTCCACCTCGATGGTCTTCCAGGGACCCCCGAGGTCCATCCGCGTCACCTCGGCCTGGCCGAGGATCCGAGCCCCGAAGGCCTCGGCCTGGCGGCGCATGGTCATGGCGATCTGGGCGCCGGAGGCCTCCGGGATTCCCGGGTAGTTGGCCACCGCGTAGGTCAGGATCATCTGGCCGCCGGGAGTGCCCCGGTCCACCACCAGGGTCTTCATCCGAGCCCGTGCCAGGTAGATGGCCGCCGTGAGTCCCGCGGCACCTGCCCCGATCACGATCACGTCGTACCGGGAATCCTCCATCGCACTCCTCCCCGGTCCACAGTCCGGTCAATGCCAGGCAGCCCCAGGGGCACCGGGCCGGGTCATCCTGCCTGGGCCTCGGTTCCGTCGGCCATCCGGGAGTCCAGGATCTCCTTGACCTGCGCTTTCGTCTGGATGCTGCTGGTGGCGGCCACCACCTTGCCGTCCCGGAAATAGACCGTGAAGGGCAGGCCGTGGAAGTTCCGCACCTCCGGCAGGGCCCGGATCGTCTGCATCGCCACCGGGCTGTCGAACTCCATGTCCCGGAAGCGGATGTCCGGGTACTTCGATTCCAGCGACTCCATCACCCCGTACACCGGGATGCACATGGGGCCCATCCGCCCGCAGACGATCACGGTCTTTCCCTGCTGGGTCAGGTCCCGGTAGTCCTGGACGGTCTCGACGTGCTTCAGGTTGGTCTGCAACATGGGGCGCTCCTTTCTCGGGTCTCTTGGGGACCCGGTGTCATCCTTGTGGGGAATCAGGCCGCGATCTCGTCGGCCTCGACGTACTTGGCCAGCAGGTCGCCCATCGGGACCAGCCGCAGGGTCTCCCGGTCGGTCCGGATCTCCTCCCCGGCGTGGGCCTTGTAGATCACCCGGTCCCCGATGGCGATGCCCTCGGCTCCGCCGGCGGGCACGGCCAGCACGATGCCCTCGCTGGGCTTCTCCCTGGCCGTGTCCGGCAGGTAGAGCCCCCCGGCGGTCTTCTCCTCCGGGTCCACAGGTCGCAGCAGGACATGGTCGTTGAGGGGCTGGATCGTCATGGTGGAGGTCCTCCTTCCTATCGATAGAGTTCCGGACCGCCGGCCTGCGGGGCCAGTCCCAGCAGGGCGTCGATCCGCGCCTTGTCGAAGCCGATCACGTATCGGCCGTCGATATCCAGTTGGGGCACGCCGGTCTGTCCGGTCTTGCGGACCAGGGCCTGTGCCGCCGCCGGGTCCCGGGAGACGTCGATCTCGGTGAAGGGGACGTTGCGCTGGCGCAGGTAGGCCTTGACCCGCGTGCACCACGGGCAGTGGGCCCCGGTGTACACCACGACCCGATGGGAGGGGCGGGATCCCCCGCTGGCGTTCGAGGCCGTCCGAGCCTGTCCCAGCAGGGTCGCCTCGTACTCCGCCACGGATCGAACCCCGACGACCTGCTGGATCACCGCATCGCCCTGCAGGGTCACCACGGTGGGAACCAGCGTCACGCCCAGGCGCCGGTGGATGTCCTTGACCCGCCCCACGTCCACCACGAACACCGGCAGGTCCGGGTGCCGTTCGCAGAAGGCCTGGAAGTTCGGCCAGGCCGCCCGAGACTTGTCCGAGAAGTCCCCGAAAAACCCGACGATGACCGGGCCCTTCCGGCCGGAGATGGCCCCGGCCAGTTCCTCGTAGTTCGCCACGGTGCGCATCATCGATGCCTCCCTCAACCGAACAGTTTCGACAGCAGGCCCGGCTTCTTGACCCCGAGCACCTCGTCCAGCATCCGCCGCAGGTCGTCGGCGGACCCGGCGCCGATCCGGGACGCGACCACGTCCCGGCCCCGGAAGACCAGCAAGGTCGGGATCGACCGGATGCCCATCTGGCCGGGGACGCCCGGGTTGGCCTCGGTGTCCAGTTTCACGAACTTGATCCGGCCCTGGTATTCCTGGGCCAGGGCCTCCACGATGGGGGCGACCATCCGGCACGGGCCGCACCAGGGGGCCCAGAAGTCCACGAAGACCGGGATCTCCGACTGCACGACCTCCCGCTCGAAGGAGGCGTCGGTCACGGTCCGGACCAGGCTCTTCGGCTGGTTGCTCGTCGGTCGGTTCGCCAGGTACGCCGGTCGGTCCTTCTTCATCGTCTTCTCCTTGGGGCAGCCTCCAGGCCGCCCGGTTCTTCACATGCCGATCCGGGACGCCCGACGCGCCCGGCATTCCGCAGCCTGTCGTGCGGCCGATTCCCCCAGGGCCTCCAGTCCGTCCAGGATCGCCCCCACCAGGTCCGGGTCCACCAGGGAGTACTCCCGGCAGCGGCCGTCGGGACGGCACACCAGCACGCCGGCCTCCCGGAGGATGGCGATCTGCTTCGAGACCGTGGCCTGACTTTCCCCCAGGGCCTCGACCAGGTCTCCCACGATCCGGGGGCCCGACCGGAGGGCCTGCAGGATGGCGCATCGGATCGGTGCCGACAGCAGCGCGGCCATCGCGGTCACCTGGGCCGTTCGTGCCTGATCTCCCATGCTCCGTCCTCCCCGGTTGCCGAACCGGAAATATGAACGGAAAGGAATATATTACCGGGCCTCCGGGACGTCAAGGGGGAGGATGGGATGCCAAGGCAACGTCGTCGCTTGCGCGGACATGCGGGCCGCGGGGACGTGGCGGCCCGATGGATCACGACGGTGCGCGGCGCCTGGGGGAGGGCGGAGCGGTGTGCCTTGTTCGGGGAATCCGGTGGATCAGTGGCGATCGATGGAGGACCGGAAGCGCGCCCCCAGGAAGACCTGCCGTCCCGGCTCCGGGAAGCCGTATTCCGACTGGATGTCGGCGTCGAGCAGGTTCCGGGCCTGGACCCAGAGGTCCAGCCACCGGGCGGGGCGAACCTCCAGGCGGGCATCCCAGGTCACCGAGGTCGGCAGGCGGTCCCACTGGCGGGTCTCGGGGTCCTGGTAGTCCCGGGGACCCACCACCCGAACCTGGGTCGAGACCTCCAGCCATGACAGAGGAGCCGAGGCGATGGCCATGACGGCCTGATGGGCGGGCCGGTAGGGCAGGGTGGCATGGGTGGCGCTGGCGTCCAGCCGCCGGGCGTCCAGGAAGGCGTAGCCCAGTCGGGCGTCCAGGTAGCGCCAGGGGTGCAGTTCCACCGCTGCCTCGACCCCCAGCAGACGTCCTCGTCCCAGGTTCTGCAACTGGTCGATGCCTCCTCCCAGGGCCACCCGGTCAATGAGGTCGTCCACCTCGGCATCCCAGGCCGCGACGGAGACGTTCACCCAGCGGGCCGGGCGGGCGGACACGTCCAGGCCGACGTGCCAGGCCGACTCGGGGCCCAGGGTGGGGTTGGGGAGCCGGTATCCCCGGGCGTCCGAGAAGCGCTCCTTCAGGGACGGGAAGCGGGTCCGCCGGGCCCCGGTGACCTGCACCCGGACCATCTCGATGGGGGACCAGCGGACCGAGAGCAGAGGGCCCCATCCGGCGGTCGTCCTGGGGTCCTGGAGGGGCAGGGACCCGGGCACCTCGACGTCCACCTGGAGGGCCGCCAGGAGGCCCCATCGGGGGCCCAGGCCAAACTCGCTCTCGGGGGCCAGCGTCACCAGCGTCCGGGACCAGGTCGGAGAGGACCCGCCGGAATCGCCGTCATGCTGCTCGTGCTGGGCTCCGATCCACGTCCGGAACGTCCAGGAGACGTTCCTCGGCAGGTCTCGCCGATATCGCAGGCGGACCCGTCCCCCGAACTGCCGGTCCCGGTACCGGGAGTGCAGGGCCCGGGGGCTGTCCTGGGTCGTGCAGGTGGCATCGTCATAGCCGTCCAGCAGGTTGTCGTAGAGGCGGACCCAGGCCGTCTCGTCCATGCCCAGGGGACCGGCGACGCCCTCGTGGACCAGGGAGGCACCGAAGGCGCGCCACTCGGTGAAGCGCCAGTAGCGGGGCTGGATCTCAGTGGTGGAGGGAGGCACGCCCCGTTCGCCGTCCAGGACCAGCAGGCTCAGCCGGAGGTCATGGCCCGGGGCGACCCGGACCCGGAGGCCCGCGCCGCCGTGCACTTTCCTCGAGTCGCTCAACAGGCGGTTGCCGGGACCCTGGTTGGCCGTGGGGCGGAAGGACGCCGACAGGGGCCAGGACCCGATCTGGTCCAGGCCCCCGAAGACCTGCCATGCCACCGGCCCCGCCCCCAGGGCGTGATAGCCCGCCAGGCGATAGGTCGAGGCATCCCGGAACTCCTCCAGCACCTCCAGCAGCGGTCCCTCGCCCGGCAGGCGGGTGACCACGTTGACGGCACCGCCGAGGCCGTTGGGGCCATAGACCACCGAGGCGGGGCCTTTCACGATCGTGACGTGGTCCACCAGTTCCACCGGCACCATGCCCAGGTCCATCTGGCCGTCGTAGGGGATGTAGGCCGGCATCCCGTCCAACAGGACCGCGGCCTGTCGCTGGTCGAAGCCCCGGATCAGGAAGATCCGTTCCCCCCGGGACCCGGTGGTGGCCGAGATGCCCGGGTCTCCCTCCAGCACCTCGGCGGCGGTCCGGGCCCCCTGGTTCTCGATCCGGTCCCGGGAGATCCGGGTCACGTTGGGGTCCCTCGGAGCCGCCGGGTCCGCGACGATCACTGTCTCATGGGCCGGTTCGGGTGCCGGTCCCGGCGGGGACTCCTGGGCCAGCCCCGGAGCCGCCAGGCCCAGCACGGCCGCAAGACCCCAGGTCCACCCCAGGGGCTGTCGATCCAAACGGCCCATGATCCCCGCCTGCCGGCACTACTCGCGGTCCACCAGCCGGATCTCGGCGGTGTCCCGGACCCGCATGCACCCGGGGTACTGCAAGTCGTCGTCCCAGGCGAGATTCCGGGTCTCCGGGCTGATGTAGCCCCGGGACAGCAGACTCCCGTCCACCGGGATCAGGGTCGCGCAGTTGGGGGAGGAGGCCGGCTGGAAGCCGTCGCCCGCCGTGAAGTCGGCGGTGACGGTGGACAGGTCCAGCGACGGGAAGACCTGGGCCACGACGTCCGACAGGCGCACGAAGGGCAGGTCCTTCACGGTCACGACGGGCTCCAGGGACAGATCGGCCGTCTTCGTCTGGTCGCCATGGACCACCCGCACGGTCTTCCCGGCAGGAGCGGCCTCTGCCGGAATGTCGGTGGCGGCGTCGATGCCCGTGGTCGTGTCGTTCGTCCCGCCCGATGCCGCCTCGCATCCGGCCCACGCCAGGGCCATCGCGATGACCGCCACGCCCCGACACCATGTCCGCAGAGCCATCTGTCGCGTCTTCATGGGGAACCCTCCTGTCCGGATGAAGCCTCAGCCTGCAGGATCCGGTCCGTGATCCGGTCCACGGCCCGGTCCCGATCGCCAGGACCGGTCGAGAGGTCGACCCGGTCCCATTCCCGTCCCACCCACTGGGTCACCGCCGGCAGGGCGTCCCGCCGGATGGCCAGGACCCACCATCGCGCCCGGTCGCCCGGCAGGGCCTCCCGGATCGCCGGAAGGTGTCCCGCACCGATCGCCTCCAGTCGGCCCAGTTCGTCCACCACCAGCACGTCCGTGTCCCGCCGGGCCCGGCGGATGCGGTCGGCGGCCCAGGCCCAGCCCGATTCTTCGAAGACGAACCGGGGGGTTCCCGGTCTCCCGTCCTCCCGGAGCCGGGCGATGGGGTGCCGTTCTCCGGTGGCCAGGTCCTGCAGGTCGTAGCCGACCCGCCGGCCCCCCTGGACGATGGCCGGTTGCACGATGCCCCCCACCTGCAGGCCCGCCTCCCGGAGCCTCCTGGCGACCTCCGAGACGCAGGAGGTCTTGCCCTGGCCCGGGTCCCCCACGACCGCGACGAGGCGATGGCCCGGCGCACGCCCGGTGACCTCTGCCAGTTCCTGGGCCAGGCGGACCGTCTCGCAGAAGGCCTGGACGGCCAGTTCCTGGGCCCGGCCGAACCGTGCCCGAAGACCTCGAGGCGGTTCGCCCTCAGGGGCCCCGGCCAGGGCCAGCCGGTCTTTCAGGGCCGGCAGGAGGCCGAGGGCCACCGTTGCCGCCCCTCCCAGGGGGGCGAGGCCCAGCCGGGCCAGTCCCCGGGGCATCCGACGTCCGGCCAGGGCTGGACCAGCCCAGGCGGCGATGCCGAAGATCAGCGCGCCCCGGACAACCATCAGGGCCCCGGCCAGGAGCCCCTCGCTGGAGATCGGGACCCCCAGCACCTCCAGGTCCTTGCGCCCCAGGGCCACGCCGGTGGCCAGGGCCAGCAGGATCGTGATCGCCCAGAAACGAGGACGGCCCATGCGGCTCAGGGCGTTCCGGTCCAGCCAGGCCAGTCCGAGGAGCCAGGCCGCCAGGGCCAGGGCCGACGGCAGCAGGCGGCCCGGAAACTGGAGCGCGATGCAGCCCAGGGCCAGCACCGCGAGGACCCGGTTCCGGCGGGAGGCGACGGGGTCCGGGTTCACGGCGCCACCTCCCTGTCTCCGGTGGTGATCCGGGCCATTCCCTCCCGGCCGATGTGCCAGCCCAGGAGGCCCCCGGCCGCCCCCACCGCCCCGATGACCAGCAGCAGACCTCCCAGCAGGGGCCAGCCGGCGCCTTCCGGGAGGCCGATCATGCGTGCCGCCTGGCGCAACAGGGAGAGGTAGAGGTCCAGCACGGTCCCACCGTAGAGCAAGAAGTGCGTGAGGATCTTCTGGAAGGCCGCCCAGGTGGCCGACCACATGCCAGCAAGCATCGCGGTGGCCCACCAGCGGGGTGCCGGCAGCAACGCCGCCTCCACCAGGGCCGATTCGGCCAGGATGCCCACCATCGGTCCCAGGATCACCCCCCCCGGCGACATGGACTTGCAGATGGCCGCCACCACTCCGGTGGCCAGGGAGGCGCCTCGGCGGGGCATGGCCTGCCGCTGGGCGACGAGCAGCCCGGCGCCCAGGGACGCCATCAGCACGCCGGTGAACGGGAGGCGCAGCGCGTGCAGGAAGGCGCCCACGGTCGTCTCCGACAACCCCCAGAGGGCACCGAAGGCCGTCACGCAGGGCCAGAATCCAGGACCGCAGGCCGCCGCCGGGGACCCCCGGGATTCACTGCGATGGACGATCATCGGTCCTCCAGGGCACCCGCCGGCCACCGGGACGTTATGTAGCAGTGTGCATAACGCATGTCAATGCGACGCCGGGCCGTCGGGGGCCCCCCGTGAGGTTGGGATGGCCCCGTCCCGGCCCAGGGATGGGGCTTCCCCGTCGGGGGGATCGATCGATGCTCGGGGTCTCGACCGGTTCTCGGGGACGGCCTAGACTGCGGCCGCGAGAACCGGGCCTTCAGGGATTCGCCGGTCCGGGGCAGGGAGGTGGGACGATGGACGAGTTGCCGAAGGGGCCCCCGCGTCTCAGGCTGATCGCAGTGGCCGGCGATGCCGGAGCGGAGCCGGAGTCCCCCGAGGGCCGTCTTGCCTTCGAGGTCGGTCGACGACTGGTCGATGCGGGCCATCGGCTGCTCACCGGTGGGCTCGGCGGGGTGATGGAGGCCGCCTGCCGGGGAGCCCGGTCCTCGGCGGCCTGGCGCGAGGGTCTGGTCCTGGGGATTCTGCCGGGACATGCTCCCGACGCGGCAAATCCCTTCGTGGACATCGCGCTGCCCACGGGCCTCGACATCGCCCGGAACGTCCTGGTGGCCCATGCCGACGCGCTGATCGCCATCGGGGGTGGGGCAGGGACCTTGTCGGAGATGGCCCTGGCCTGGCAGATGCAGCGCCTGGTCATCGCCTGGCGCGGTGGCGGATGGAGCGGCCGGCTGGCCGATCGACCGGTCGATGGGCGCATCCGGTACCCGGAAATCCCGGAGGATCGCGTGTACGGGTTCGACTCGGCCGAAGAGGCCGTCGCGATCCTGCAACGTCTGGAGTCCCGGTATCGAGGATCCTGGGGAGGCATTGGCCACCGACGGTCTCCCTGAGGGCAGGACCCCACTTCTGACGTCCGGGGCCTCCTTTCCACATGGAAGAAGGTCCTTGGTTCCAGGAGGATGCCAGGGGTACCGGCAGACCCGACGGAGGTGCCCATGCGGATCGCCATCGCAGCGTGGATCGCCGTTCATGCCCTGATCCACTTCCTGGGTTTCGCGAAGGCCTTCGACCTGGCGGCCCTGGAGGAACTGAAGATGCCCATCAGCCGGCCGATGGGGGTGGTCTGGCTGGTCGCCGGGTTGACGCTGCTGGGGGCCGTGGCCGGGATGTTCCTGGCCCCCCGCTGGTTCTGGCTGATGGGCCTGGCGGGGCTGATCGTCTCCCAGGCCGTCATCGTCTCCGCCTGGAACGACGCCCGCTTCGGCACGATCGCGAACGCCGTGCTGGCCCTGGCGGTGATCCATGGCGCCTTCGCCTGGGGTCCCTTCGGGCTCCGGGACGAATACGACCGGCTGGTCCAAAGCGGCCTGAAGGAGATGTCCACCCGGCCTCGACCGCCGGTCATCACCGACGAGGACCTGTCGCCGCTGCCGGCCCCGGTCCAGCGTTACCTGCGATTTGCGGGCGTCGTCGGAACACCCAGGGTCCAGGGGTTTCGGGCCCGCATGTCGGGCCGCATCCGGGGGGCGGCCACGGCGTCCTGGATGCCATTCACCGCCGAGCAATACAACTTCTACGACCCGCCCCGGCGCTATTTCTGGATCGAGGCCACCCGGGGCGGCCTGCCCGTGGGCGGGCTGCACGCCTACGGCGAGGACGGCGCCTCGATGCGCATCCGCCTGCTCTCGCTGCTTCCCGTGGTGACCCTGTCGGGGCCCCAGATGACCCGTGGCGAGACGGTCACCCTGCTCAACGACGCCTGCCTCTTCGCCCCGGGCGTCCTGGTGGACCTGCCGATCCAGTGGCGGTCGGTGGACGACCACCGGGCGGAGGCCACCTGGCAGAAGGGCCCCCATCTGGTTCGGGCGCTCCTGGTCTTCGACGACTCCGGCGCCCTGGTGGACTTTCAGTCCGACGACCGCCCGGCCCTGGCCGAGGACGGAAGGACATTGCTCCCCCAGCGCTGGTCCACGCCCATCCAGGAGTACCGGACGATGGGACCGTTCCGGCTGGCCGCCGTCGGCGAGGCCCGCTACGCCGCGCCGGCAGGGGACTACGCCTATATCGAGATGGAGGTCCAGGAGGTCTCCACCGACCTCCGGGGCGAATGAGATGCCCGGTGAAACGACGGCCCGGGTCTCCCGGAGTCCGGAATGACAGGCGGTGGTAGAGGCCTCGGACATTGCCCGCGATGAGGCGTGTTTCGCCGGGGAGCCGGTGGACCCGATCTCGCGCCCGAATCTCCCGGCGGGCCCGATCGGGATCCGGTGTCTTGTCCATCAGGTCGTCGCATGCGCAGGACGGCCGTTGGGCGGTTCCCGAAAGCACCTCCCCCGGTCCAGCCTCAGGTTCTGGAAATCGGAGTCCGGCAGATGGATCCGTCCTCGGGGAAGGTCCGGAGATCCCAGGGGAGGACATCGAAGGGCCAGGGGGCGGCGGGGGTCATGGGACCTCCAGGTCCCGGCTTCGGCGGTGCAGCCGCATGTGTCCCGCCTGAATGCCCTCGGTGGCCAGGGCGCGGAGGGCCGTGAGGTTGTTCGCCATCCCGGTCGCAGCGGCCACCGCCGCCAGTTCCATCGCCGTGGTCACGCCGAGGATCCGCAGGGCGAGGCGGGCCCCGGGATGCACCCGGGTGGCGCCCCCCACCAGCCCCACCTGGACCGGCATCTCCAGGACTCCCTGGAGGTCGTCCCCGTCCCGATGCCAGGTGCAGAGGGGGCCATAGCGTCCGGTTCGGGCCGCATAGGCATGGGCTCCGGCCTCGACGGCGCGCCAGTCGTTGCCCGTGGCCAGCACCACGGCGTCGGTGCCGTTGAGGATCCCCTTGTTGTGCGTGGCGGCCCGGTAGGGGTCCCGCTCGGCAAAGCGGGAGGCCGCCACGATGCCGTCCCGGACCTCCTCGGGGGTGAATCCCGGGGCCTGCAGGGCCTCCAGGGGAACCCGGGCCTCGACCCGAACCTTCCGCCGATCCGCCAGGTTCGAGAGGATCCGGAGACCGATGCGGCCGCCGACCCGGTCTGCCAGGAAAGGCGCCAGGGCCTCGTTCATCGTGTTCACGGCGTTGGCCCCCATGGCGTCCCGGGTGTCCACCAGCAGATGCACCACCAGGAAGGACTCCTCGGGGGGGGCTGCCGGGAAGGGCCGGACCTCCAGGTCCCGCGGTCCTCCCCCCAGGCTCACGAGCGTCGGGTCCAGACCCCGGGCCAGGTCCAGCGCCTCCTCCCGGAGGGCCAGCACCCGGAGGGCTGCCTCCTCGGGGTCCGGGCAGAAGATCTGGATCTGGCCGATGGTGATGGGGGGATCGGCAAGGGTCCGGAAGCCCCCGCCCTTCCGGACCATCCGGGCCGCATGGGCCGCCGCGGCAACGACCGAGGCCTCCTCGACCACCATCGGGACCAGGACGTCTCGCCCGTCGATGCGAAAGTTCGGGGCCACGGCAAAGGGAAGGCTGAGGGTCCCGACCACGTCTTCGACCATCCGGTCGGCGGCCTCCAGGGACAGGCCACCGTGGGTCAGGGCCTCGTCGAGGGCCGACGGGGGGATGTCTAGGTCCAGGGCCAGGGCCTCCCGGCGCTGGGCCGGCGACAGACGATGCCAGCCGGGTCTGCGGCTGTCGATGGGCTGCGTCATCGGTCACGCTCCTTCCAGGAAGACACCCGTCTCGTCCAATGACAGGTCCAGGGGTTGGAGTCCGGATTCCCACACCAGACGGCGCCACTCCAGGGGTGCCACCGGCGCGGGGAGGAAGGCCACCAGCAGGTCCCCCCCACCGGCCCCGGACGGCTTCAGGACGCCCCCGCGGCGTTGAACCGCCTCCCGGAGACGGGCGTCCGGCAATCCCAGCATGGGTTGGTCCAGGGCCGTTCCCAGGTCCATCAGGGCCCCGGTGAAGTCCTCCGCCGAACGGAGAAAGGCCCCCAGGTCCCGGGACTCCCGAGCCAGGGCCTCCGCGAGGTCCCGGGCTCGGTCCAGTGGGCCGTTCACGCGGTCCGGGGCCTGGGCGCGGACTCGGTGCAGGACCTCGATCCGGTCCGCGGTCGAGGCCGGGCGGTCGCACCGGGCAAATCGAACCTCCAGGCCCTGGGGAGGGGTCCAGGGAAGGGGTTCCGGAGCGTCCCGACGATGGATCAGCCGCCCTCCATGGACGGCCGCCGACACGTCGGCCCCGCTGCCCGGCTGCCCCTGGTGTCGGTCATGGACTGCCCGGGCCAGCGTCCGAATCTGTCGTCGAATCGCCGGGTCCCGGAGGTCCAGTCCGGCCTCCACGAAGACCGAGGCCACGGCTCCCACGGCCACCGCCGACGAACTCCCCAGTCCCAGTTTGCCCCGGGCATCCTCGAACCCCGAGGAATCGGCCACCCAGGGGGCCAGGTCCTCGGACCGCCCCAGGAAGGCCAGGGCCTGCCGTCGCCCGGCCAGGACCAGTGGCGCCATCCGGGTTCCGGCGGGGGCGGGGGTCACCCGAACATGGCGTCGAATGGCCATCACCGCCGCGGGAGCCCCGAAGAGCACCGCATATTCCCCGAACAGGAAGGCCTTGCCGGGCACCCGGATGGTCATGGAGCAGCCTCCACTCCCGGGCCCGGGACCTCCTGGCGCACCTCCAGGACCCCCGGCACCCGGGCCAGGGCCTCGGCCCAGGTCTCGGCGTCCTCCCGGGGACACAGGACCTTGACGTGGGGTCCTGCATCGATGGTCATCCAGCCTCGCAGGCCCGACCGCCGAAGCACGAGGACCTGGTCCATCACCGCGAGGGTCGTGCCATTCCAGTAGCGCAGGGGCGGGCGGGCGGCCAGGGCACAGGCGTGCATTGCAAAGGCATTGGCCTCCACCAGGGGTCCCAGGGCCGACAGGTCCAGGGCCCTCGCATGGACCAGCGCCTGTTCCAGGTCCCGCCGTGACTGGTCCAGCCAGGCATCGTAGTAGGGAGACGAGAGGCGGGTGTGCTCCATCCCGTCGGTGGACCCGACGGCCTTGGGACCCCGGCCGGTCCAGGCCATCACCAGACCCCAGGGGACCTCCTCCGGGGGATGCAGGCATTGGGGCACGCAGTCGAGGCCCTCGGGATCCTCGCCTCGGGGCAGCCACACGAGACCCCCCAGGAGGCTGCGGGGCGCCGAACCGGATCCCATCCGGGCGAGGCCCGCCAGGGTCCCCAGGTCCAGGTCCAGGCCTGCGGCCCGGGAGGCGGCAACGGCCAGGGCCGCCATCCCCGAGGCCGAGGAGGCGAGGCCCGCCGCCGTGGGGAAGTCGTTGTCCGAGAAGACCTCGGCGGGGGTTGTGATTCCCGACAGCCTCCGGACCTGGTCCAGCACCCGGATGACCCGCGCATGGGCCTCGGGCGACGCCAGTTGCCCGTCCAGCACGAGGTGGTCCTGGGGGAGGTCGTCCCGGAAGGTCACCCGGGTGCGGGTGGACATCCCCGAGAGGGTCAGGGAGAGACTCCCGGTGGCCGGGAGGTTGCGGTCTCGGTCTCGCTTCCCCCAGTACTTGATCAGGGCGATGTTGGGCCGGGCCACGGCCAGGGCGCTTCGGGTCATCGGACCTCTCCTCCGATCAGGCCGGTGCGCCGTTCCCGGACGAAATCGGCCAGGGGGGGCAGCAGGACACGGGGAACATTCCGCAATTCCGCCAGGTTCCTGGCTCCGGTGAGCAGCATTCCCCGGGCGATCCAGTCGATGAGGCTCGCCAGTCGCCGTCGGACGGCGTCCTGACCGCCCTGGAACCAGGCCTGGATCACCGGGGCCGCCAGGCCCACCATGGTGGCTCCCAGGGCCAGTGCCCGCAGGGCGTCCAGGGCGGTCCGGATGCCGCCGGAGGCGATGAGGGGCACTCCCATCCCCTCCGCCTCCACGATTGCCGCGGCGGTGGGGATGCCCCAGTCCCAGAAGGCCTCGGGGTCCGGCTCCCCGGAGTCCGGACCCCGACCGATCTCCAGCCCCACCCAGGAGGTCCCGCCGGTCCCGGCGACGTCCAGGGCCGAGACGCCCGCCTCGACCAGCCGCCGGGCCGCCTCTCGGGAGATCCCGCAGCCGACCTCCTTGACGATCACGGGCACCGGCAGTTCCCGACAGGCCCGGGCGATGGCCTCGGCGATCCCCCGAAAGTCCCGGTCTCCCTCGGGCTGGGCCAGTTCCTGGGCGGGGTTCAGGTGGACGCAGAGGGCGTCGGCCCCCACGTCGTCGATCAGGCGCCGCACCGCTTCGAGGGGCATCCGGGCCAGTTGGACGCCTCCGAGGTTGCCCGCCAGCAGCACCGTCGGGGCCACCTCCCGGACCTGATAGGTCTCCTGGGTCGAGGGGTCCACGACCATCGCCCGCTGGCTTCCCAGGCCGAAGGCGATTCCCAGGTCGTCGCAGACCCGGGCGATCTCCTGGTTGATCCGGCGGGCCTCGGGGGTGCCCCCGGTCATCCCGGTCACCCAGAGGGGGGCCCGGAGGCGATGGCCCAGGAAGTCCACCGTGAGATCCACGTCCCGGAGGTCCAACTCCGGCAGGGCCTGATGGATCAGGTGCACGCAGGAGAGCCAGGTCGAGGCCTCCCGGGCAGGGACTCCAGGACCGCGAAACGGCTCCAGGTGGTCTCGTTTGCGTTGTTCGATGGGCCGGACGTCCATGGGCGTGACCTCCGTCGGGACCGCCAGCAGAAGCCATGCCAGCGGGTGCTATCATCCCACCGAACCGCCCGGAGGCAAGCGCGGAGATGGGGGACCCGGAGACCCCCGAGAGGGGCAGGGTTCCTGCTGGCGGGCATCGGGAGGACAGGAGCCCTCGGGGCAGGAGGAGACGATGGAAATGCCGGCAATCCTGCGGGCGATGCGGGAACCGGTCGAGGCGGCGCTCCGGGAGGTGCTGGACCAGAGTGGCGCGCCGCCGGACCTTCGGGAGGCGATGGCCTGGTCTCTGCTGGACGGGGGCAAGCGCCTGCGACCCCTGCTCGTCCTGGCGACCCGACGCCTCTTCCCGGACGGATTGGACCCGATGCCTGCGGCCTGCGCACTGGAGATGATTCATACCTACTCGCTGATCCACGATGACCTGCCGGCGATGGACGACGACGACCTCCGGCGGGGCCGCCCGACCTGTCATCGACGCTTCGGGGAGGCGATGGCCATCCTGGCGGGGGACGCCCTGCTCACGGAGGCCTTCGCCGTGCTGGCCCGGGCCTACGGGGGAACGGACGATGCCACGGGCATTGCGGTGGTGCGCGAGATCGCCGAGGCCGCCGGTCCCGCCGGGATGGTCGGGGGCCAGGTCCTGGACCTCCTGGCGACGGGCCGGGCCATCTCGAGGGCCGACCTGGAGACCCTCCATCGCTGCAAGACCGGGGCCCTGATCCGTGCGGCCGTGCGCTGTGGCGCCCTGCTGGGCCGTGCGGACCCGCGCGACCTGGCGATCCTGACCCGCTGTGCCGATCGCCTGGGACTGGCCTTCCAGGTCGTGGATGACCTCCTCGATGTCACCTCCACCGCCGAGATCCTCGGGAAGACCCCCGGGAAGGACCAGGCCCAGGGCAAGACCACGATGGTCACCCTCCTGGGAATCGAGGGAGCGAGGCACCTGGGCGAGGCCCTGGTCCGGGATGCCCTGGCGGACCTCCAGCCCTTCGGACCCCAGGCGGAATCCCTGCGGGCCATCGCGGCACTCTTCGTGGAGAGGACCGCCTGACGGCGTGCGGCGTTCGGGCCCTGTCGCCGCTCTCGCGATCGCCGCACGGCCGGGGTGTCTTCTCAATCAACGGGAGGTTGCTGTGAAATCGAAGACGCCGATGGGGACTCGGGGATCTCGTCGGGGACCTGGTCGAAGACCTCGTCCAGTGCTCGGGTCCGCCTATCGCAGCGGAAGGTCTCCGGGGAAGGTGGCCAGGGCCCCGGCGGACATGGCCGCCCGAGCCACCCGGTCCCGATCCCGGACCGGGACCAGCGCCAGGACGGCCCCGGCCATTCCGGCCCCGGAGATCTTCGCGCCCAGGGCCCCGGCGGACTCCATGGCCCGAACCAGGTCCTCGATGGCCGGGGAGGACAGACCCAGGACCCGGAGCATCCCGTGGGCCTGTCGAAGCCAGGTTCTCTGGGGCGGGGTGCCTCGGGTCAGGGAATCGACCAGACGGAGGGTCAGGTCCTCGGAACGGGCCTTCAAGGAATCGAAGTCCTCGGGATGGGTCCTGGCGAACTCCCGCACCCGGGCCACGGCCTCGGCGGTCGATCGGGTGCCAGGGGCCATGGCCACCAGCACGTCCAGGTCCGGGAAGGGCCAGGGCAGGGCGACCGGCGCTGCAGGGGGATGCCAGTACAGGGGGGTCTCGTAGGCCACGACCGCCGGGTCCAGGCCACTGGACGGCCGATGGAACAGGTCCTCGACGAGCCGGGCCCACCGGGCCACCTCGGCGGGCCCGGGCGCCTGCTGGACCTGGGTCGCCGCCCAGCGGACCAGGGCCACCGAGAGGGCAGCGCTGGACCCGATCCCAGCCCCGAGGGGGATGTCGCTGTCGATGGTGAAGGGAGCCGGGCCGGACGGGTGGGCCGCGAGTCCGAAGAGGTCCCAGGCCGCGCACCAGGCCGCCACGATTCGGGGGTCGCCGGTGACGCCCCCGGTACGCAGGCGGAGCCGGACCCGCCGGAGGGGGACCGCCAGGGCCGACGATCCATGGAGGACGAAATGCTCGCCGTTCAGAATGGCCTTGCCGCAGGCCTCCACGGTCTCCTCCATCCACCCCCAGGCCCCGGGGCGGGCACCCTCGGCGACCGCCGTACCAGGCTGCCGGGAAGCATGGCCGGTGACCTCTCCGTTGACAATCCCCGACGGTCGATGCCGGCATCGGGGGACCTTTCGAGGGAGCGCCCGGTTCCGTCGGTGTTCGGGTCGCCGTCGTCCCCTCGGGCCCGGGGACCGGCCAGAAGAACCAGGGAGATCGCTCGGGTCATGGCGATTCCTGGGGATCGGGCAATGGAAGGTCCTTGGCAGGCACCTCGGGCAGGGTTGCCCCTGAGGGAAGGAGGTCCGCCAGGGCCTTCAGGAACGCATCGAACTCCTGGAGATCCAGTTGTTGCTGGGCGTCGGACCGGGCCAGGTGGGGCACCGGGTGCACCTCGACCATGACGCCCTGGGCGCCGGCGGCCAGGGCCGCCCGGGCCAACGGAATCAGGATGTCCCGGCGCCCCGCGGCATGGCTCACGTCCACCAGCACCGGCAGCGGCGTCCTCTGTCGCAGCAGGGGCACCGCCGAGATGTCCAGCGTGAAGCGGGTCTCCCGCTCGAAGGACCGGATTCCCCGCTCGCAGAGCAGGATGTCCTGGTTGCCGGCCTGGGCCAGGTACTCCGCCGCATGGAGGAATTCATCCAGGGTCGCCGCAAAGCCCCGTTTCAGCAGCACGGGTCGCCCGGTGCCGGCCGCAACCTTCAGCAGCTCGTAGTTGGACATGTTCCGGCTGCCGATCTGCAGCACGTCGACATATCGGGCCGCCAGTTCCACGTGACGCGTGTCCACCACCTCGGAGACCGTCGCCAGGCCGTGGCGCCATCCGGCCTCCTGGAGCAGCCGCAACCCCTCCTCGCCCAGACCCTGGAAATCGTAGGGAGAGGTCCGGGGCTTGAAGGCCCCGCCCCGGAGGAATCGAACCCCTAGGCGTTTCAGGTGGAAGGCCACCAGGTCCATCTGCTCTGCACCTTCCACCGAACAGGGACCGGCGATCACGACCGGGGCCTCGCCGATCGTGCAGGACCCGACGGGAATCACCCGGTCGGGCTGCCCGGGGCGCCGGGTGACCCGGAGAGAGTCCTGATCGTGCTCCTCCATCAGGGCCAGGGAGGCCCGGAGGATCTCCCGGAACAGGTGGCGAATCGTGGCTTCGCTGAACGGTCCCTGGTTCTGGGCCACCAGGTCCTCCAGGATGGCCATCTCCCGACCGGGGCTGTGCATCGGGATGTCCCAGGCGGCCTTCAGGCGCTGCATCTCCTGGACCAGGCGTCCCCGTTCCGACAGGTCCTCCAGCAATCGCAGGTTCACCTGGTCGATGCGCCCAAGGAGGGACTCGATGTTGTCGTCGATCTCCCGAGGAATGGTCATGTGCGGTTCCCCTGCGGGCCCGGTACGCATCTCAGCAACGGTCGTGCCAGAGTCGTCGGCCCTCGGAGGAGGCGGCACCATCGGGGGATTCGGCGTCGCAGGTTCCGGGGGCGCCTCCGGGGGCGGCGTGTCATTTCGCACGGCCGGGCGAGCGGGCTTGAACGGGGCTTCCGTCTGGCGGATGGCCTGGAGGTCCGCCAGCACGATCGCCGCGGCAGCCTCCAGCACCACCGGAACCCGCAGGGCGATGCAGGCGTCATGCCGGCCCTCGATGCGCAGAGTCACCATCTGGCCGCGCTGGAAGTCCCAGGTGCGCTGGGGTCTCGCAATGCTGGCGGCGGGCTTCACGGCGACCCGGAAGGTCAGCGGGTCCCCGGTCGTGATGCCGCCGAGCACGCCGCCGGCGTGTTGGGTGGCCAGGTGGCCGTCGGGGCCCACAAAGGGGTCGTTGTGCTGGCTTCCCCGCATCCTCGCAGCCCGAAATCCGCTGCCGAACTCGATGGCCTTGATGGCGGGGATCGCGAAGGCCACGTGGGCGATCAGGGACTCCGCTGCATCGAACCATGGCTCCCCCAGTCCTGCCGGGAGACCGGCCACCGAGCACTCCACGACGCCCCCGATCGAGTCCCCTTCTGCCTGGGCCTCGGCCACCGCTGCATCGATGTCGGTCCGCCCCCCCACCTCAATCACCCGGGACGCGAAGGTGACCCCAGGCAACAGGCGCCGGGCCAGGGTTCCCGCCAGGACCAGTCCCACCGTGAGGCGTCCCGAGGCGGTTCCCCCGCCCCGGGGGTCCTGGAAACCGCTCCACTTCACCTGGAGGGACCGATCCCCATGGCCGGGACGGGGCGGGGCATCGGGCGGATAATCGCCCGACCGGACGTCCTGGTTCGGGACGTAGAGGGTGATCGGGGCCCCGGTGGTCCGTCCCTGGAAGACCCCCGAGAGGATGTCCACGGCGTCCCGTTCCCGTCTCCCGGTGGTGCCGGGGGCGCCGGGTCGTCGCCGGGCCAGGTCCGGCTCGAAGTCCTCAGGCGACAGGGGCATCCCTGGCGGGCATCCCTGGACGACGACGCCGATGCCCGGGCCGTGGGACTCGCCGAAGATCGTGACCCGAAAGACCCGGCCGAAGGTGTTCATGGGGCCTCCTCGACCCGCACGCCCAGGTGGGCGAGGTCCTGGAAGAAAGCGGGATAGGACTTCGACACGCACTCGGCGCCCCGGATCGTCACGGGACCCGTGGCCCTGAGGGCCGCGACGGCTCCAGCCATGGCGATTCGATGGTCCGAGGCCGCCTCCAGGACCCCGGTCCGGGGACGGCCGCCGAAGACCCGGAGGGACTCGCCGTCGTCCTCGGCGGTGATGCCCATCGCCGTGAAGGCTGCCCGGAGGGTCGCGGATCGGTCGCTCTCCTTGTGCCGGAGCCGGAAGGACCCCCGGAGGCGGCTTGGGCCGGGAATCGCCGCGGCCAGGGCCGCCAGTGGCGGCACCAGGTCCGGGCAGTCGGTGCAGTCGAACTCGAAGGGATGCAGCACCCTGGATCGGCAGACGACGCGGTCGGGGCCCGTCTCAACGGAAGCGCCGGCTGCCTCCAGGGCCTCCAGGATCCGGCGGTCCGCCTGTCGGGACGCCGCCGATAGGCCCTCCACGGTCACCTCCCCGCCCAGGGCCCCCGCAACCAGCAGGAAGGCGGCGCCGCTGAAATCTCCCTCGGCGGTCCAATGTCGGCCGACCAGTCGCTGGTGGCCGGGGATGCGGAACCAGGTCCGGTCCAGTGCTGCCTCGATTCGGGCCCCGGCCTGCCGGAGCAGGTCCAGGGTCATCTCGACGTAGGGGCGGCTCGTGAGGCCCTGAACGACGACCTCGCTGTCCCCGGGCGCCCGGGGCAGGGCCAGCAGGAGCCCCGTCAGGACCTGGGAGGTGACGGTCGCGTCCAGAACGGCCCTCCCGCCGGCCAGGGGACCCCGAACCTCCACCGGCGGGAGGCCTCCGCCGGTGCGGCACGCGGCACCGAGGGCTTCGAGAGGCTCCACGATCATCCCCACCGGTCGGCGGGCCAGGGACCCGGAGGCCCGAAGCGTGGACCATCCATCGGCGAGGGCCGCGATGGGGGCGAAGGATCGCAGGCAGAGGCCCGACTCTCCGCACGGGAGGTCCCCGGCCCGGAGGACCTCGGGGCCCCGGATCCGGAACTCGTCCCTGGCCCAGGACACCTGTGCCCCGAGGCCCCGGGCGGCTGCGATGGCCGCCAGGACGTCGTCGCACTCCGTCGCCCCCGCCACCGTGGTGACCCCCTCCGACAGGGTCCCCAGGGCGATGCATCGTTGCACCATGCTCTTCGATGCCGGGGCCCGGAGCGTGCCCCGGACCTCAGAGGGCCACACGCGCTTCATCGGCGATCTCCTGGGCCAGCATCTCCGGGGACACCCCTTCCCCGTCCACCAGCAGGTCCGACACCTGGGCACAGGCATCGCGTCGAGCGGTCCAGAGGGCCTCCTGGACCGCCGGGGACTCGTCCTTCCAGAGGGGCCGCTCCCCGCCGTCCCGGACCAGGCGCTCCCGGGCACCCGGCAGCGTCACGAAGACCCAGACCGTCCAGAAGGCCCCTCTCAAGACGGCCCGGGAACCGGGGCGCAGCGGTGTACCGCCCCCACAGGCCACCACGATCCGATCCCGGTGGGCCAGGGACCGGAGCATGTCCTCCTCGGCCTGTCGGAAGACCTCCTCGCCGTGATGCCGCAAGACCTCGGGGATCGACATGCCCAGGCGGTCCGCGACCTCCTGGTCCAGGTCCACCGAGGACCACCCCAGGAGTCGGGCGACCTGAGGGGCCAGGGTCGTCTTGCCAGCACCCATGAACCCCACCAGGGCGATCCGTCGGGGTCTCGGCGCGGCGGCCCAGAGGGCCGTTCGACCGTCTTCCAGCGCCGGAGGAAGGTCGAAGAACCGCTGGAAGGCCGAGGCACCCTGGTGAAGCAGCCACTCTCGGGGCGAGGCCATCACCGTTCCTCCCCGGGAGGCGAGGGGAGAGGGGGCTTCCCCGGCATAGTCGGCCTCCAGCACCACCGTCCCCGGGGCCATCGGACCGGGATCTCCGAGGGCGTCAACGGCATCCCGGGGCAGCGTCGATACCACGACGCCCACGTGGGGAAGCCATCGGGGGAGGTCCTCCAGGGGGCCGAAGCCCACCCCGAGGTCCCGGGCCAGATCCTTCGCCCGATCGACCGTGCGATTGAGCACATGAACCGGGCACCGGGCATCGGTCAGGGCCGCCACGGCTCCCCGGGCGGCTCCCCCGGCGCCCAGCACCAGGGCCGGTCGTCCCTCCCAGGGAACCCCGGTGGATGCAAGGGCTCCCTGGACGCCATCCGGGTCGGTATTGGCCCCGATGCAATGGGTGGCCCCGGCTTCCAGACGCCAGAGGGTGTTCACCGCCCCGATGCGACGGGCCGTCGGCTCCAGGTCGTCGGCCAGGGCAACCAGGGCCTCCTTGAAGGGGCGCGTGACGTTGAGGCCCCGGAAGGGGACCCCGGTCCACAGGCGGCTGATGGAGGCGAGGTCCCGGCCGTGGACCGCGAGGTAGGTCGCCGGGAGGCCCAGGAGCCGGATCCAGTGGCGATGCAGGGTTGGGCTGATGCTGTGTCCAACGGGATTGCCAACGACCCCGACGATGTGAAGACCCATCCTAGTCCCCCATGCCCAGAGCCCGGGCCGCCTCTTCCAGGGTCGGCTGCCCCGGGGCCGTGGGCGCATCGGGGCGCAGCGTGCAGTAGAGCCAGGGGGCTCCCCGCCGCACCGATCCGAACCGGCTCTCCCGCCCGGCCTCGCCCATGCAGAAGGCCACCAGGGGACGGGGCGCGTCCTGGTACAGGTCCAGGATGCGCAACCCGTCTTCGGGGCTCTGGGCCATCGTCACGACCTTGGCGATCTCCGCTCCGGCGTCGAAGCATGCCCGTGCGAGCCTCCGAAGCACCTCGATGGGCGGAGTGTCCTCGAAGCGATGGACCGATCGGATCACCCGGGCCCCGATCGCCCGGGCCAGGGGCAGGACCTTCCGGACCGTCTCGTCCGGCGCCTGGAGGTCCAGGTCCACCGCCCCGGCGCCGGCCTCCAGGGCCCACTGGAGCAGCGTCGCCGGGTCCTTTCCCCCGGCGGGGTGGTGGCAGGTGGCGATGGTCGGAGGCAGCGATCGCAGCAGCGTCGCCAGGTCCTCCGGGCTTCCACGGAATCCCTCCAGGCGGCACTCCACCAGGATGGGAAAGGGAACCGGCGGCACGCCGTTGCGCAGGTCCTGCCACCGGACCGAGAGACAGGGCAGCGGGAATCGCTCCGGCCATGTCCCTGGCGATCCCATGTCCGTTTCTCCCTTCTGGGCCCCTTCGCCCATTAGCAACCTCCGTGCCCGGACCTGATCCTAGCGCAGGATTCCGTGGGGCGTTGTCCATCCCACGCCGGTTCGCGACCACCGTTCCATCGGTCTCCTTCCGGCGGGCCTTCCATGGGGAAGGCCGATGGACGGCTCTGGACGGGGAACATGCCTCCATCGAGGTCCAGGCGGGAATCTCCCTGCACCAGGGAGCGCATCCGGGTCCGTCGGCGATGATGACCCCTGTCCCACCCGGATGGTAGGCTTGCCTGCACGCGGGTCACACGGATGGCAGGAGGCCGTTCCCAAGGACGTCGAGGCAACGCTTCTGCGGATCGAGGGGGCACGATGATCGAGGTGCATTCGAGCAACCGGATGGAGCGGCTGGCGGAGGATCTGGCCCGGACCCTGGCCCGGGATCCCCCGAAGGACCCCATGGCGCCTCTGTGGGTCGTGGTCCCCAGCCGCGGCATGGAGCGGTTCCTGGCGGATCATCTGGCGATGGTCGCGGGCATCTCGGCCCAGGTGCGCCATGCCTTTCCGGCGCGCATCGTCCGGGCCCTGCTTCGAAGCGCCCTGGAGGACTCGGCCTTCGACCCCGACCTGGACGTGGCCGACCCCTGGGACCCGGACTCCCTGACCTGGACCATCCTGGAGGAGTTCCCCGCCCTGCGCCGCGTGCCCGAGTTCCAGGACCTGGCCCGGTACCTCGAGGGCATGGAGGCCCTGGGGACCGAGGTCCGGCGGGAGGAATACCGCCTGGCCCGGATGGCGGCCAATCTGCTGGACGAGGTGGCGGCCTATCGTCCCCAGTGGGCGCGATCCTGGTCCCGGGACGAGCCGCTCCGGGTGCCCGGAAGCCCGGATCCCGTGGACGAGGCGGGGGCCCGTGCCCGGTGGCAACGGGTCCTCTGGCAGGCGATGGAGAGGCGCCTGGGCCCCCATCCGCTGGCCAGGCTGCCGGAGGGGTGCCGGCGCCTCGAAGACCCGCGACCCATCGTCGGCCTGCCGAACCGCCTGTCCCTGTTCGGGATCTCGGCCTTGCCGCCGGCCTTCCTGGACGTCTTCTTTGCCCTGGGATGCCGTGACGACATCACGGTGCGCCTGGACCTTCTGACCTGCACCCGGGGCTTTCTGGGGGACATCCCGAAGGCCCGCCAGGTTCATCGCCTGCGCCGGGAGGACCCCTCGGCGTCGGACGAGGACCTCCATGCGGGCCATCCCCTGGTCCAGTCCTTCGGCGGGATGTGGATCGACTTCAATCGGTTGCTGGCGGAGCGTCTGGGCGACGTCCCGGAGGACCTCTGCGAGGACCCGGTCCCGTCCCCGGACGGCAAGACCTCCCAGTTGCGGATCCTCCAGCAACAGATGCTGAACGGGGTCCTGGAGTCGCCTCCCGATGCCCCGGTGGAGCCCGACGGATCCATCGTCTTCCACTCGACCCACACCCTGGCCCGCCAGGTCCAGGCCCTGAGGGATCAGGTCCTGGCGGCCCTCGAGGAAGACCCGACGCTGCAACCTCGGGACTTCCTGGTGATGTGCGCCGACGTGGAGGCCACGGCGCCGCTGATCCAGGCGGTCTTCGGTCTGGTGCGGGACGACCGGGGACGCCTCCGGGCCCGGAACCCGGGGCCCGGGCTGCCGGCCCTCCCGGTCGGGATCGCCGACCGTCGGCCTCGGGACGCCAACCCGGTGGCCCATGCGTTGATGCGGTTGCTGGAACTGGCCCGAGGACGCTTCCGGGCGGGCGAGGTGCTGGACTTCCTGGCGCTGGACCCGGTCCGGGAGCAGGCCGACTTGAGCCAGGAAGACATCGATCGACTGGCGGCGCTGCTGGAAGAGGCCGGGGTCCGGCATGGGGTGGACGAGGGCCACCGGGCCGCCGAGGACCTCCCGGCGAGCCGGCGCCATACCTGGGAGTTCGGGATCGATCGCCTGGTGTTCGGGGCCGCGGCATCGCCCTTCGCGGCTCCCGACCCGATGCATGGCGTGGCGCCTCACCTGCTGGAAGACCCCGAGGACCTCCGACGCGTGGGGCGGTTCGCCCGGTTCTTCGGGACCCTGCGGGAGGTCTGTGCGGTGATCCGGGGGGCGCCGTTCCACCTCTCCTGTACCCCGGAACGGACCGCCCGTTCCCCTGACCGGTGGTTTGAGGACCTGTCCCGAGAGGTGCCCCGGGTGGTCCGGATCTCCGAGACCCGGGCCTTCCTGTGGCATCGGGTGCTCGAGGCCCTGGCGGGACTCGGGCCCGGCAGCACGGCGAACGCCGCGGCGGCCCGACCCATCGACCTCTGGGCCCTTCAGACGGCCCTGGAGGCCTCGCTGGAATCAGGGGTCCAGATCCAGGGACTGCTCCAGGGGGGGATCAACTTCTCGGGACTGGTCCCGATGCGGGCCATTCCCTTCCGGGTGGTGGCCCTGCTGGGGCTCGACGAGGAGACCTTCCCCCGAAAGGGCCATCGATCGTCCTTCGACCTCCTGGGGCGCCATCCGGCCCCCGGGGACCGGAATCCTCGGGACGAGGACCGCCACCTGCTGCTGGAGGCATTGCTGTCCGCTCGGGACCGATTCTGGGTCTTCTGGAACGGACGGGGAGTCCGGGACAACCAGCCTCGCCCGCTGCCCGTGCCTCTCGAGGAGATGCTGGACGTGGTGGTCCAGACGTTTCACGGAAACCAGGACGAGGAGCGACGACGATGGATCGTCGATCACCGGATGCAGCCCTTCCATCCTGATCAGTTCTCCCCCGCGCTGGAGCATGCTTCCCGGCGATCCTTCGATCAACGCATGCTTCCCGGTGCCAGGGCCCTGGTCGGCCCCCGGAGCGACCCCAGGCCCTTCGCCTCCATCGCGGAACCCCTGGGCGAACCTGCTTCGGGGGACATCCCGGTGATCTCGATCAAGGACCTTGAAATCGCCTTGCGCAACCCGGCGCGCCATCTGCTGGAGCGCCGATTGCGGGCGGGACTGAGCCTGGATTCGGTGGTCCGGGACGAGATGGACCCCATCGACGAAGGGGATGTGGACGACTGGAACCTGCTGGAGCGTTTGCTTCGCTGGATTCAGGACGAGGAGATCGATTTCGAACGGGCCCTGTCCCGAATGCAGGCCGAGGCGGACATTCCTTCGGGGACCACGGGGCGACGGGTCGCATCGGCGATCTGGCGCAGGGCGATGCTGCTCCACGAGGCCGCGCGGGAGGTCCGCAGGACCCGGCCCAGGCGCTGCCAGGTGGACCTGGTCTTCGAGCAGCCCCGGTGCCGCCTCATCGGGGCGATTCCCGGACTCCACGACCGGGGCCTCCTGGTGCTCTCTCCCAGGGAGGCGGGGGGCGGGATCCTGCTGCGGCTGTGGTTGCAGCACCTGGCGGTTTCGGCGATGGAGGGCCGTCCCAAGGGGCCTCCGACGTGGTTGTTCCAACTGGAGTCCATGAAGTGGAAGGACGCGGAGACGCAGGAGTCGGTCGCAGGCTACCGCTTCGACGGTCGGCCCTGTGAAGAGGCGAGAGCCACCCTCGGGTCCCTCCTGGTGCTCTGGCGGAAGGCCTCCATGGGGCCGCTGCCGCTGTTTCCTCGCTCGTCCTACGAGTATGCCCGTCAATCCGCAGGCGGAGACGATGCGAAGGGCAGAACGGAGGCCGCGAAGAAGTGGGCTCCGCAGGACCACGATTCGGCCCGTGACGGGGCCAGGGGGGACCTGGAGGACCCCTACGTGGCACGGGTCTTCGGCGAGGTCGATCCCTGGGGCCCCGAGCGTCCCGAGTGGATGCGCGACGACTGGGCCCCCGACTGGCTCGCCCACCAGGTCTATGGGCCCATCCTCCGCGCCCGGAAACCTCTGACGGAGGAATCGGAGACCGAGGACGATCCGGAGGGGAAGACGCGATGAATGCACGACGCACGTCGTTTGACGTCTCTGGGCCCGTTCACCAGTCCCATGCCCTCCTGGCGGCCAGCGCCGGGACGGGGAAGACCTACAGCATCGCCTCGATCTTCCTCCGGATGGTCATCGACCCGGGCCAGACTCGGGGGCCCGACCGACCGGAGGGGGTCCAGCCGTGGGAGATCCTGCTGGTGACCTTCACCCGGGCTGCGACCGCCGAGATGCGCAGCGGCATTCGAAACCGATGTCGGCAGGCCCGGCGCTGGTTCCAGGCCGCCCTGGAGGCCCTGGATCGAGGGCAGGAGGTCCCGACGCCGGAGGACCCGGTGCTCCTGGGGTTCCTGGGCACCCTTCCATCGGACGGGAACCGGCGGGAGGGCCTGGCGGAGGGACGGCGCCGGCTCGACGAGACCCTGGCCCGGTTCGACGAGATCATGATCGCGACGATCCATGGCTTCTGCCAGCGGATGCTGCTGCGGCACGCCATCGACAGCGGCGTGCCCATGGAGGCCGATGTCTGCGACGAGGCCGACTCCTGGGTGGAGGAGATCGCCCTGGATTCCCTTCGGCGCTTCCTGGAGGAGACCCCGCTGCTGCTGTCGAAGGCCATCGTGGAGGGGGGGGCGAACCTGAGGAAACTCTGGATCGACACCGCCTCGGGCCTGGTGCGGAGGCCCGAGGGCCGACTGGTGGACCTTCCCGTCGCCACGGAGGACCAGGTCCAGGACTGGGTGGGTCGCTTCACCCGGTGGGTCGAGGGGTGGCGGAGGGACCTCCAGGTCATTCCGGACAACCTGGTGGACGAGGTGAATCGACTGGTGGCCTCAGGTCAAATCGATCGCGGCAGGGTCAGGAATCCGGAAAACCTCCTGCGGATTCTGGGAACCGCACGGGCGGACCTGCAGTTCCAGGCCGACCAGGGACCCGAGGCGCTGGACCTCGACACGGTCCTGGTGCTGCTGAAGGTCCTGGCCCGAGGGATCGCCTTGAAACAGAAGCACGGCCTTCCTTCTTCGATCAGACCCATGGTGGAAGCCATGGAGGGCCACCTGGTCACCTGGGAGGAACTTCTGGGACACCAGTGCCTGAAGGGGACTCTGGCCGCCGGTCTTCGGGCGCTGGAGCATCGCCTGGCCTGGGAACTCCCGAGGCGCAAGCGGGACGAGTCGGTCTGGACCTATGACGACCTGGTCCACCGGTTGCGACAGGCCCTGGAAGGAGAGGCCGGCGAGGTCCTTGCGCGGGAGATCCGGCAGCAGTTTCGGGTGGCCCTGATCGACGAGTTCCAGGACACGGATCGGAACCAGTGGGCCATCTTCCGACGCCTGTTCCTCGAAGGGCAGGGCGATCCCCTGCGCCTGTGGCTGGTCGGGGACGCCAAGCAGTCGATCTACCGGTTCCGGGGTGCAGACATCGGGGCCTTCCTGGAGGCCCAGGAGAGGATTGCGGATCGCCTGGACCTTTCCACCAACTGGCGTACCGATGCGCCGCTGCTCGAGGGGATCAACCGACTCTGGTCCTATCCGGGACGACGAGAGGGCGACTCCGGGACATCGCAGCCCACCGATTCCGGGGAGGGCGCGATGCTGCCGTTCCTGCAGCCGGAGATCCCTGCACCGCGGGTCCAGGCCCACCATTCGCATCGACGGGTCGTCCTTCCGGGAAGGAGCAGGTCCCGGGCTCCGTTGCGCCTGGTTCTGGTCACCGGGAAGAGGACCGATGCCGCCTCGGGCCCGGGGGACAGGGGAGCAGCACCAGATCGGGTCAGGGGACAGACGGTCAGTGTTCCGGAGATGCGGCGTCTGGTGGCCCGCTGGACCGCCCAGGACATCCGGGCGACCCTGGATGCCGGCATCCGGATCCTTCAGGAAACGGTTCGCCAGGAACCGGAGACCCCCGTGCAGCCGAGACATGTCGCCGTGCTGGTCCGCACCCATCGGGAGGGGCGTCTGGTGCAGCGGGCGCTGCGGAGCCTGGGCATTCCTTCGGTGACGGGGGGACAGGAGAGCGTGTTCAGTACCCCCGAGGCAATCGACCTGCTCCGGTTGCTCCGGTCCCTGCAGCGACCCCAGGATCCCCGTTCCGCCGTGACCGTGGCCGCCCTGGCCCTGTTCCAACGAGGCGCTCGGGACCTGGAGACCCTCTGGGGAGGCGCCCCGGAGGACTCCGAGAACTGGAACCGATGGACCCGGCGCATCGTGGAGTGGCGAGATGCGTGGCAGCAGGGCGGCATCTGGCGACTGTGGTTCGAGGTCCTGTCGGACCCGGAACTGCAGCCCCTGTCGCTGATCGGAACCTGGGGCGGCGAGCGGAGCATCACCAACTGGTTCCACCTGGTGGAGTGGCTCCAGGGCGAGGCCACCCGGCGCCGATTGGGCACCTGGGAGACGATCCAGTTGCTGGCCCGACTGATCGAGGGGGCCGACGTTCGGGCCGAGGACCCGGACTCACGGTTGCTGCGGCTGGAGAGTGACCTGGACGCGGTCCAGATCGTCACGATCCATGCTGCCAAGGGGCTCCAGTATCCCTTCGTCTGGGTCCCCTTCCTGTGGGCCTCGGCCCAGCGTGCGGGGAAATCCACGGGGGTCTGGATCCGGAAGGCGGAGGAGGCGGGAGACCTCCCGGGACTGGACTTCTCCGGCGCCTCGCCGGACCGGCCGCTGCTGCTTCCGTCCCCCTGGATTCCAGATGGGGAGGACCAGGAGTTCCCGGCCTTCCAGGTCGAGAAACTGGAGAGTTTCCAGGAACTCCTGCGGCTGTCCTACGTGGCGATGACGCGCCCGCAGCACGAGATGACCGTGGTGACTGGCCAGGTCAATCCATACTGGTCGTCGCCTCTCGCGACCGTGCTCCATGGACACCAGGTCCAGGAGGACCTTCCGTCGGTTCCGCTGCAAGCCTTCCAGGCACTGCAGGCGCGACTCAAGGACTGGTATGCCCTCGATCAGGTTGAAGAGGATCTGGCCGGGCTGGTGAAACGATGGAACCCGCCCAACGGCGGCGTCGAGGTCGCCGAGATGATCAGGGTCCAGGACTTGTCGCCCGTGGCGCCCTGGGAGCCGCCCAGGACGTCCGGGGAGGACCTCGCGCCACGGCAGTTCACCCGGTCGGCCGGCACGCTGGACCGGTTCTGGTTCCGCAGCAGTTACTCCACGATGGCCAGGGGCCACGGGGATCCGGTGTCGGTCGAGGAGGCGGACCAGCAAGGCGCGGACCTCGGGGCGGGGGACGAGGTCGGGGACCCGGGGGCGGAACCGTTGCTCGGGGGAACAGCCTTTCCGACCATCGCCTCCGATGACGCGGAGTGGCTCGACCAGGAGGTGCCCCTCTCGGAGGTCCCGTCCGGGCGCCACATCGGGGATTTCCTGCACCGGGTGACGGAGCGTCTGGACTTCCGGCGGGACGACCCCGACTACCGCCGGGAGGTCGTGGAGGAGGCCCGGGGACTTCATGGGGTCTCCTGCAACACGGCTGAACGGTATGCCGCAGTCCTTCCGGACCTCCTGAGGACCCCGCTGGTGGGCCGGGATCCTCGATGCTTCGGTCCCGCAGTCTCCCTCCAGGACCTGCCCTGGGAGGACACCCTCCGGGAACTGGACTTCCAGATCCCCGTTCGTGGCGGGACCCGGGCCGGGATCGGGGTCGGCAGTCTGCTCGGTCCTGCGATGTTGCGTCGGGCCTTCGCCGCTGGAGGGGACCCGGAGGACCCGGTGATGGCTGCCTGGAGACCGGTCCTGGACTCCCTGGACTTCACCTCCTTCCACGGTTTCCTCAAGGGAAGCATCGACCTCGTGTTCCGGCATCGGGGGCCCGGGGATCCGGAGCCGCGGTGGTGGGTCGTGGACTACAAGACGAACCGCCTGTCCCCCCGGGGCGCGCCCGAGCGCTTCCGGGACTACCTGCCGGAGGCATTGTTGCGGGAGATGGTCGAGGCGCGATACGTGCTCCAGTACCACCTCTACCTGGTGGCCCTGCACCGGTTCCTGACCTGGCGGCTTCCGGGCTACGACTACGACCGTCATGTCGGGGGCGCCTGCTACCTCTTCGTCCGGGGCATGGCCGGGGCACGGGACCCGCATGGCACCGGGGTGTTCGTGGACCGCCCGCCCCGGAAACGCATCGAGGCGATTTCCCGGCTGATGGATACCCTGGAGGGCCCGGAGGTTGACCATGACCGATGATCTCCTGCGACGCCTGGAGGCGATGGGGGTCCTGGACCCCCTGGACCGGCAACTGGCGATTCGGGCCCTGGGGCGCTGCGACGTCGTTCCGGACCAGAAGCCCGTCTGGGCCATCGGGATCGCCCTGGTGATGGCGGCGATCCGCGATGGGCATTCCTGCCTCGAGATCGGGCCGGACTTCCCCCGGACTCCCGATGCCTTGGTTGCGGACCGGGATGCCTCCCCCGACGGGGAGCCCCTGCCCGGCTGGCCCGATCCCGCGACGTGGCCCGATACCCTGGCCCGATGCCCCCTGGTCCGGGTCGTGCCCGGTGACGGGCCGTCGGATCGCCGCCTCCTGGTTCTGGATCGGCGATTCCGCAGTCCACGCCTCTACCTGGAACGCTACTGGGACGCCGAGCAGCGCCTGGTGGCCCAGGTCCGGCAGCGGCTCTCCCTGGAGGACGGTTCCGAGGGTGCCGTTTCGCGTCCTGACTTGCGGCCGACGGCCAGCGAACTTCCCGACCTTCGTCGGGACATCGAGTGGCTGGTGCCCCTGGACGACCCACGACACGAGGCCGGTGTCCGGGACCAGCGTCTGGCCCTGGTCCAGTCCCTCCGGCACCCGTTCCTGGTCCTCACCGGGGGACCGGGGACCGGCAAGACGACCTCCATCGCCGCCTGGATCGCCCTGTGGCTCCGGCAGGCCCAACGACGGGGCCTGTCGGGGGACCCTCCCCTCCGGGTCGCCCTGCTGGCTCCCACGGGGAAGGCCGCCGCCCGGATCGTCGCGTCGATCCAGGAGGGCATCGATCGCATGCGTCGCCGGATCGACGCTGGGCAATCCAGTGAGGCGGACTGGGGTCGGGTGATCGACTGGGTCCCCCGAGAGGCGGCGACCGTGCACCGGGCCCTGGGCTACCATCCCGACAGCGGATCCTATCGCCATGGACCGGACCACCCCCTGCCGGCGGACCTGGCCGTGGTGGACGAGACGTCGATGCTGGACGGGATGCTGGCCCTGCGGCTGCTGCAGGCCTTGCCGGACCACTGTCGGGTGTTCTGGGTCGGCGATCGGGACCAGTTGGCCTCGGTCCAGGCGGGAGCGGTCCTGGGGGGCCTGTGCCGGGCGGGCCGGTCGCTGCGGATGGGCTTCTCACCGGCCATGGCATCCCTGGTCCAGGAGGTGCTCGGTCCCGGCGTGCCGCGGGCCGATTCGGGGCTGCCGGTTCCGGGTCCCTTGACGGATGCGGTGGCCGTGCTGCTCCACTCCTTTCGCACGGCGGAGGACTCCTCGCTGGCGGCCCAGATCCGGGCCATCCAGGAACTGGACGATTTCCCCGGCGCCACCGATCTGTTGGCCCGGTGCCGTCGGATCGTCGAGGGGTGGCCCTCGGAGCGTCCCGGGGAGGCGGTCTCCGGCCCGGCCCCGGGCATCCGAGTCCTGGCAGGGGAGGATGTCCCGCTCCCGGATCGGGACGGGAGCAGACCCCACGCGGGCCTTCCGGCGTTCCGACCGGAGACCCTGGACTGGATGGTGCAGCGCTGGAAGGCGACCCTCGATCCCGCCGTGCAGCAGGTGAAGAGGAGTCGCACGCGGGAGGAATACCAGCAGGCCGTCCGGGCGGCCCTGGAGGCACTGAAGGGATTCGCCGTGCTGTGCACCCATCGCCAGGGTCCCCGGGGGGCCGAGGCGTGCACAGAGGCCATTCGGCGCCTCTGGGGAGGGAGCGGCGCAGGGGAGGGGAGGCGGTTCTTCGTGGGCCAGCCACTCATGGTGCTGGCGAACGACTACTTCCTGAACCTCTTCAATGGCGATACGGGGATCGTCCTTCCGGCCTTCGGGGACGACCCGGAGGACCTGGTGGCCTGTTTCGGCCAGGTCGAGGCGCCGGGATTCCGCATCGTTCCACCGAGCCGGATCGTCGAGTCGGCCACGGCCTTCGCGGTGACCGTCCACAAGGCCCAGGGGAGCGAGTTCGGCGAGGTGCTGGTCGTGACGCCCCGGGAGGAGGACTCCTTCCTGACCCGGGAGTTGATCTACACCGCCATCACTCGGGCCCGACACCGGGCCTGGATCGCCGGGCCCCGGAACGTCGTTGCCGATGCCCTGGCACGGCGCACCCGGCGCGATTCGGGGCTGGTGGATGCCTTCTGGCCAGAGGGTTGAGGGGATCTACCTGGAGGACGGCGTGGATCCGTCGCCTTCCTCGGGCGGCGGGTCCTGGGGTTCCTCGGGGTCCGTCGGTTCCTCGGGCTTCTGCTCCTCGCACCAGCCCCAGTCATAGGGCGGGAAGGCGGCAGGGTCCAGCAGGGTCAACTCGGCCACGGGACCGGCCGAAAGGTCCCGGGTGTCGTGGACCTGCAGTCCCAACTGGCTCAGGCTGTACACGTAGTCCTCGATGAAGACGCCGCGGTAGATCTGGGCCTGCCAGTAACCGCTGTAGGACCGGCAATGGTCGTTGCCCCCGAAGTCGTCGAAGAAGCCCATGTGGCTGATGCTCGGCAGAGCCTCGATGGCCTCCCGGGTCACCCGGAACAGGGCCAGTTCCGACCTGTACTCGCCCCACCACTCTCCATGGCCGGTCTGGGTCTCGACCCAGCCGGACACCGGGATGGCCAGGAGGTTCCGGGCCCGGAAGAACGAGAAGGCCTTGTGGTCCCAGAGGACGTCGCTCCAGGTGTTCCAGCCGTCCCCGATGACCGCCGACTGGACGCTCTTGGGGCTGGTCGGGTCGGTCACGTCGAAGATCTCGACCTTGATGCCGCCCACGCGACCCTCCTCGTCGGCATCGCGCCCGGCCGTGAGCAGGAAGCCGGGCTCCAGGGGGTGGATGTAACTGGAGAAACCGGGGACCTTGAGTTCCCCGGCGACCTTCGGGGCCGCCGGGTCCCGGAGGTCCAGCACGTAGAGGGGGTCCACCTGCCGGAAGGTCACCACGTAGCCCTGGTCCCCGATGAACCGCACGGCGAAGATCCGCTCCCCCTTGCCGAGCCCGGCCACGACGCCGGCCTCTTCCAGGCGATCCCCGTCCTCGCGCAACACCGTGACCCGGCTCTCGGTCTGGTCGTTGTTCCACCAGCCGAAGCCGTCGGTGGTGGCGACCCGCAAGGCCCCCTCGTACTCGTCGAAGGCGAACTGGTTGATCGCGTATCCCAGCACCTTCCCGGAGGCGCGGTACCTCGCGTTGCCCGATGCGTCGAAGGCGAACTTGTGGATGTGGGTCTGGATCGGGGGGATCTCCTCGTCACTGCCCCGCCACCACCAGTAGAAGTCCCAGTTGGTGGAACCCACATAGACCGCGTCGAGGCTCGCGTAGACCGTGCCCCAGGACCCCTCGATGGTGGACCCGGCGATCGCCCCGGACCCCACGTCCAGGGACACGAGGCTCAACAGGGCCTGGCCCGAGAAGACGCTCGGCGCGTGGACGTCCGTGCACTCGCCGATGGTCCTCCCCTCGGCGTAGGTCGCCACGCCGGGACCCGTGGCGGTCCAGTAACGCGGCAGCCACTCCTCCAGGGTCCGCGCCCGGATCTTCTCGATGTTTCGTTCGATCAGGGCGTCGAAGGCGGCGTTGACCTCCTCCGGCGAGGGGTTGGTCGCCTGGCCGTCGGGGCCGTACCAGGTCAGGTCCTGGGGCCAGTACTCCAGGTCATAGATGCCCTGGTAGATGTTCTGGGCCAGATAGACCTTGTCGGCGATCCGGCGACTGTCCATCGCATAGCCCTCGAAGTAGTACTCCCGGACGATGCGGGGGGTTGTCCGGTTCGCAAGGTCGATCACCGTCACCGTCGTGACCGGGCGGTACTCGTACCAGCCCTCCGGCTCCTCCATGCCCGTGTCCTCGTCGGTGGCCGCCGACCCGCCGTCGCTGGCGGCGCCGTCCGTGGCGGGTTCCGGCTTCGGGCGGTCACCTCCGGTGCTTCGCCGGGGCACGTCCCGGACCACCTCGTGGAGGTTGGCGCTTCCGATCACGATGGCCCGGTCGCCATCCAGGAAGAAGTTCGTGGGCCAGACCGCCAGCCGGACCCGGGCCACCTCCTGGGTCTGGGCCGCGGGCCAGGACCGGACCACCACCAGGTCCCGATCGCTCAGGACGTAGAGGTACTCGCCGTCGGTCTTCACCCGGTCGGCCTCGTCCACCCCCTCGACCTGCGTGTTGGTCTCACTGTACTCGTCGGGGGTCTGGTCGTCCTTGGGACCGTTTGCCTCCGGTGGTGGCGCTCCCCCAGTGGCACCGTCCTCGGCGACGCCGCCGCGGTACCAGCCGCAGTCGTCGGGCGTCAGCACGCAGCGGCGGTTGGCCTCCACGCCCAGTCTCATCTGGGTGATGACGGCCTCCTCGATCCAGTTCTCCGCCTCGTCGCAGTCCGATGCGGCGGTGAGGGCCGCCGACCGGGACCAGTCGAGGCTCAGGACCTCCGTCGGGTCCGCCCCCGGGCTGCTCTGGGTGCACCCTCCCACTCCTGCCGCAACAAGCCACAGGATCGTCAACCATCGGGTCCTGTTCATGGTGTCCTCCCCCTTCTCCAGAGTATCGCTGCGGCGCTCCGCCTCCGGGTTTCCGGGAGCCTGCCCACCGGGATCCCCTGGCGCCCCATTGTCCGCCACGCTGGGGTTCCGGTCCAGGCCCCGGGCTCCCGGTTCCTGTGTCCAGGAGCGCCGTTGCCGGGACCACCTTCATGCAGGGCTCGTGCCACCTGGAAAAAACAGGAAACCCAGAGAGTTGCGGCATGCCGGGGGCCCTGTGCCGGGAGGCCCCGTGACATCGCTGACAGGGGTGCCGGGCGTGGGATGCCATGACACGGAGGCCATCGGTGGGTGCCCGACGACCCCGGAGGGCGATGGGGACGATTCCGCGTTCCGGGTATGCGCCTCATCGGGAAGGCGAGGCAGGCAACAGCGGGCCCCGTTCGCTGATCACGATGGGCACGCCGGATCCGTAGAGGGTCCGCTCGGCCTGGAGGCCCGTCTCCCCCACCCAGACCCGGAATCGGCCCCCCGCGAAGGTGCCCGTGGACAGGTCGTACCGCAAGGCACCGGTGGGGTCCGGGATCGAGGTTCCCAGGAGGGGCTCCGACCCGATCGTCACCGACCGCCAGTCCTGCGACACCGTGACCGCATAGGTGGGACCATCCTGGACCGGCTCGTAGTCCTTCTCGTCCAGGGGGTCGTCCGGGAACTGCCCGCCAGATGCGGCGTGGTTCCTGCGGCGGTCTACCTGCAACCGCCACGGGCCGTCGCCGAAGGGCGCGGCGCCGGTGCCGCACAGACAGTCCGCCTCCAGCGCGAAGGTCCCGGAGGCGTCATCGTACCCGTCCACGGACACGAACCGGGTCTGCCCGGCCTCTTGCTGGAACGCAACGGATTCGATGTCCTGGATGTCCAGGGGCCAGGTGGAGTTCGCGACGCAGGGGTAGATGTCGCAGGCATCCAGCACGTAGAGGTTCAGGTCCACGGCCAGATGGGTCAGTCGCAGAGCCACCTGGCAGGTCCCATCGGTGCGGAAGGCGAACACCACCTCCGGCCCATTTTCCAGACGCTGGGAGCAGGAGTAGCCGAACCACTCGTCCCTCGCTCCGGGGGAGGAGGTGTTGCCGTCGAGGCGGTCACCGCACCGCAGGGGCACCGAGCCGTGGCAGGACGGCAGGTCGGTACCATCCAAGGCCTCGTCGGGTCCCGGAGAGTCGGAGGCCCCCAGGGAGTCCTCCGGTCCGCCGGCTTCCGGCAGGTCCACGGCCACGCCCTGGTCCGGCGGCTTCGGGGCCTCGTCCATCGGGTTCCCACCGGTGTCCCTCCAGGCGTCGTCCCCCTTCTCCGGTGCGGCCGCGGTATCCGCCGGTTCCGTCGAGGCACCGTCCGCCGCGTTTCCAGTTTCTCCGCTTCCCCGGACATCTTTGCTCCAGCCGGGAACGGAGGACCAGATTCGTGGAAGGAGCATGGGCGTCATCCGGCCAGACCGCTCTGATCGTAGCGCCGCAAGAAGGACCGCGATCGTTTCCGTCGAGACCCATGCCGGGCCTTCTTGCGGACGGATCAGCGGCTCCCGGACCCCATGGTGTCGGGGCCATCCTTCGTCACAGAAAGGCAGGTCCAGAGTCACGGTTGCTAGATTGGCCAAAAAAGAATATCCTCCGCGCCAGAGGTGGGCATGAAGACCCGCGAGACATGCAGCCAAGAGGCCCGGGTGCTGAAGGCGCTGGCGAACGAGTCGCGTCTGCTGGTCATCGATCGGCCCCAGGAAGGGGAGGCGAGCGCCGGGGAACGGGTGGCGCTGGTGGGCACCGACGCCTCGACGGATTCCTGGCACCTGACTTTTCTGCGGGCCAACGGGATCGTGGCGGATCGACGGGACGGGGCGACGGCGTACGACCGTCTGCTGACGCCCTGCGGAAGGGAAGGTCCGTCGTCGGACCGGCGAGGGGCCGGTCTGGCGGCTGTCGTTTGAAGGGAGGATTCCATGGACATCAAGGTGCTGGGAACGGGGTGCCCCAAGTGCAAGAAACTCTACGAGGAGGTCCAGAAGGCGCTGGCATCGGCCGGGGTGCCGGCCACCGTCGAGAAGGTCGAGGACATCGGCCGGATCGTGGAGTACGACGTGATGATGACGCCGGCCCTGGTGATCAACGGGGAGGTCAAGGCGTCGGGCCGGGTGCCGGGCGTGCCCGAGATGGTGACGTGGATCATGAACGCAGCGGCGGCCGAGGGCTGAGGGGCGTCCGAGGAGTCGCGGTGATCGGGGCGGGGTTCCGGGGTTGGAAGGCCGACTGACTGGCCGGCTGAGGTGGATGATGCGTGATCGGTGGAAGTGGGTGCTGGTCGTCGGGGTCTTCGTGGCGGCTTGGTTCCTTCCGGCGGATCGGCTGTCCGGGGGCGACTCGCGGCTGCTGGGGGCGCTGGTCGAGGCCCTGGCGATGCTCCACGAGTACGCCCGGGATCACGTGCTGCTGTGCCTGGTGCCGGCCTTCTTCATTGCCGGGGGCATCAGCGTCTTCGTGCGGCAGGCCTCGGTGATGCGATACCTGGGGCCCACGGCCTCGAAATGGGTGGCATACCCGGTCGCCGCGGTCTCGGGGACGATCCTGGCGGTCTGTTCCTGCACGGTGCTGCCCCTGTTCGCGGGGATCCACATGCGGGGAGCGGGCCTGGGGCCTGCCACGGCGTTTCTGTACTCGGGGCCGGCCATCAACGTCCTGGCCATCATCCTGACGGCCCGGGTGCTCGGGATGGAGCTGGGTGTGGCTCGGGCCCTGGGGGCGATCGTGTTCGCGGTGGTCATCGGGCTGCTGATGCACGCCTTGTTCCGGAAGGACGAGACGGCCCGGGCGAGGGCCGCAGCGAAGGGGGCGGCCCCGGAGGCGCCCCGCCGGGCCCTGTGGCAGGATGGGGTGTTCTTCGCCTCGATGGTCGGAGTCCTGGTCTTCGCCAACTGGGGAAGGCCACCGGAAGGAGAGGCGGGTTTCTTTGCGGCGGTCCACGGGGTGAAGTGGGTCCTGACCGGGGTGAGCCTGGGGGTCCTGGCCCTGGCGCTGTGGCGCTGGTTCGATCGGGACGAACTGGTCGAGTGGGTCGGATCGACGAAGACCTTCGCGCTGCAGATCCTGCCGCTGCTCTTCGGGGGAGTGCTGGTCGCCGGCTTCCTGTTGGGCCGGCCCGGTCACGAGGGGCTGATCCCTTCGGAGTGGGTCGCGTCGCTGGTGGGCGGCAACTCATTGCTGGCAAACTTCTTCTCGGCCGTGTCGGGGGCCTTCATGTACTTCGCGACGCTGACCGAGGTGCCGATCCTCCAGGGCCTGCTGGGGTCCGGCATGGGCAACGGCCCGGCCCTGACGCTGCTGCTGGCCGGACCGGCCCTGTCGCTGCCCTCCATGCTGGTCATTCGGGGCGTGCTGGGCACGAAGAAGACCGTGGCCTACGTGGCGCTGGTCATCCTGCTGTCCACCGTGGCCGGTTGGGGATACGGGGCCCTGGCATAGAGCGGGTCCGTCGTGTCGGAGGGACGTCGGGTTGGGCAGGGGAGGGCAGATGAACGCGAGGATGGCGACCCGGACGATCCTTGGCCTGATGGTCCTGGGGCTGGGTGGTTGCGTCCGGGAGCGGTGCTACCAGGACACGGACTGCCGGGACGGCAAGGTCTGCGGCCCTTCGGGGGAGTGCGTGTACGCCTGCACGAGGGACGACGAGTGCGGCCAGGGCTTTCAGTGCCAGGACCACCGCTGCGTGCCCAGGCCACCGGTGACGCCTGTGACCTGCCCACCGGACATGGTCGTCGTGGCAGACGCCTTCTGCGTCGATCGCTACGAGGCCTCTCGGCCCGATGCCACCGCCGACACGCCGGGGACCGACGGCACGAGGGCCACCAGCCGGGCGGGCGTCAGACCGTGGCTGGTGAAGGACAACGAGGAGGCCCAGGTGGCCTGCGAGGCCGCCGGCAAGCGCCTGTGCACGCCTGCCGAGTGGGAGACCGCCTGCCGGGGCCCGGCCGGCACGGTCTACGGCTACGGCGATGACTACGACCCGGAGACCTGCAACGGGATCGACACCTTCGGGCCCGGGAAGTTCCACCTGGAGCCGACGGGCGTTTTCCCGGAGTGCACGAACGGCTGGGGCGTCTTCGACATGAACGGCAACGTGTGGGAGCACGTGCTGGGGGGCGACGGCCGGACCGTCCGGGGAGGGGCCTACAACTGTTCGGACTCCCGGACCTTCCATCGCTGCGACTACGTGCCTCGGACCTGGACCCCGGCGGCCCTGGGATTTCGCTGCTGCTGGGCGCCGGAGGGTGGGCCGCCAGACCCGGGGCCAGAACACGTCGGGGAGGATGTCCCGGCCGACGCCTCAGGAGACCTGCCCGCGGACACGAGGGAAGACCTGGCATCGGGAGACCTCCCGGCGGAGGGAGGGTGCCTGCCGACGGACGAGGGGGACAGCGGTGCCGAGGACTCCGAGAGTCCGGACATGGCCCCTGATTCGGAACCAGGGGATGCGGCCCCAGACCCCGGACTGGACCTGGGCCCGGATCCTGGTGCTTCAGACTCCGGGCGCGACGCCGGCGATGACCTGGGCCCGGACCCCGGGACGCCGCCGGCCTGTCCCCCGGACATGGTCCCGGTCCCCTGGGGCGACCGGAAGGTCACGTGCATGGACCGATACGAGGCGAGCCGGGCTGACGCGACGGCGGACTCTCCGGGCACCTCGGGGGTGGCGACGAGCCGCCCCGGGGTGATGCCGTGGCATGTCTCGACGATGAGCCTCCAGGCCCTCGCGGAGTTCACGGCGGGGTGCCAGGCCGCCGGCAAGCGGATGTGCACCCGGGACGAGTGGTTCGAGGCCTGCAACGGCCCCGACGATGCGACCTACTTCTTCGGCAACACGTGGAATCGCGAGACGTGCAACTGCGTGGACACGTTCTGCGACGACTGGTGCGCCGAGAAGGGGATCTCGCCGTGCAACACGAGCGAGAACTGCGGCTACGAGTACTACTGCTTTCATGTGATGCCGACGGGGTCGTTCCCGAACTGCACGAACGCGTATGGTCTCTTCGACGTCAACGGGAACGTGTGGGAGGTCGTGCCGTCGGACACGCCCAGGGGCTACGAGGTCCGGGGCGGGGCCTTCAACTGCGGCAGCCCGTCAGTCCGGCTGCGGTGCGACTTCAATGCCACCTGGGACCAGTTGTACGCCGGGTTCCGATGTTGCAAGGACCTGCCATGAACCTGGGCGGAACCACGGGAAGACTGGCGATCACCCTGGTGGTCCTCGCGGAGGCGGCTTCTGCCATCGCCGAGCCGCCGGGGGTCCCGGGGTCCGTCTCGGAGTGCAGGGAATCCTCGTGCTTCCTTGAGGAAGGACGGTCGTGGCTGTCCCGGGGCCAGGCGGACAGGGCCGTGGACGTCCTGAAGGCCGGCGTCGCGGCACTGCCGGGGGACGGGGACCTCCAGGTCGCGCTGGGGGCCGCGTACCTGGCCGCCGGAAATGCCTTCTGGGCGATCCGGACCCTCTCGCAGCGCCTGGCGACGGCACCCGGTGACTGTGCCGCACGGGCCTGGCTGGCATGGGCCTACCTGGGCCAGGCGGGCCTGGACCAGGCCTGGGACGCCGCTGCCGATCCCGGCTGTGCCGGACCGGACGCCGGTCGGCTGGCCCTCGTGCGGGCGGTCATCGCCGGGACCCGGGGCGACCGGAACACCGCCGCCGATGCCCTGCGGGAGGCACGATCCGCCGGGACGCTGTGGCCCCGTGACCGTGTCGCCTTGACCGCGGTGACGCGTCAGGCCTTGCCGGACGGGCTGCCGGAGTTGTCCTGGCGGCTGGAGGTGGCCGGGGGATGCACGAGCAACGCCCTGCTGGGATCCCCCACGGACCCGGCCTCTGGAGCGGCCCTGGACGGGCGGTCCGCCATCGGCCAGGCGGACCTCTGGCTGCGGTTCGCTCCCTGGGTCCACGCCTGGGTGCGCCCCCTGCTGGAGGTCCAGGCAAAGGGGACCGGTTTCCTGGCGGACGAGGTTCGGGGCCTGTCGTGGCTGGATGCCTCGGGGCGTCTGGGGATCTCGATCGGGAAGGTCCTGCCCCGGGCCCTCCTGGCCTGGAGGCCCGACTGGCTGCTGCTGGCCCAGGGGGACCGGTACGACTCGGGACCGGTGCTCTATTTCACGGCGCATCGGGGCGAGGTCGAGGTCGAGGTGGCTCCCTGGCTCGTCGTCTTCGCGGGCGGGGGGCGTCGGACCTTCCGGGAGGCGGCCCGGACCCGGTGGGAGGCGGACCTCGGTCTCGGAGGCCGCACGGCCCTCGCACGGCCGGTGATGCTGATCTGGGCGGCCACCGGTCGCACCTACCGCGCCCGCCAGGCGGCGTGGAACCTCTGGGGCGGCAGCGCCCTCCTGGCGGTCCAGGGCCGGCTCCCCCGGGGATTCCTGGCCAAGGCCGGCCTGTCGGTCGCCGTGGACGACTACCCCGATTCCCGGGGCTATGACCCGTGGGGCGCTCCGGACAAGGCCCGGATCGATGTCCTGGTGAAGCCGGGCATCTCGGCCTGGTCGCCGTCGTGGTCCGGGGTCCGGGTGGGCGTTCAATATGACTTCTCGTGGCGGGACAGCACGCTCCGGGCCTACGACTTCTCGGACCATCGGGTGACCGTGCGCCTGGCCTGGTCCGGGGACCGGGAGGTGACGGGACCCCGGGCGGACGGCGGGCGGTCGGTGGCGGACCTTCCCTGGGGGACCGGGGGCGACGGGAGCGGCCTGGACCGGGTCCAGGACCTGCTGAGGCAGGACGAGCAGGTGCAGCGATCCTCCAGTTGCGTGCAGTGAGGCAGAGACCCGTGGGACGGACATCGACGAACGCCTGGCGGGTGGGGAGGGACGCGCTGATCGCCACCGTGGCCTGCTCGGTGATCGGACTGGCGTTCAACGCGATCCGGTCCGACGGGATTCCACTGGTCGCCAGCGAGGCATACGACCTGTTCGTACCGTGCCCGGAGCCCCTCGGTGAGGTGGAAGGGCTGGCGGTGACCGACCCCTGGGTCCAGGATGACCGGTCACTGCGGATCGACGCCCGAAGCCCCGAGGAGTTCGCTGCCTGGCACCTGTCCGGTGCGCGGAACGTGCCCTTCGACTACCTGGAGGGGGTTCCCGACGAGGTGGTGCGACAGGTCGCCGCCTCGGGGGCGGTCCGGGTCGTGGTCTATGGCGATGGCGGAAACCCCGATTCCGGGAGGGAACTGGCCCGGGAGCTGGCCGGCCGAGGGGTCCGCCATGTCTTCTTTGTGCAGGGAGGCGCGCCGGCCCTGCGGTCGTCGGGGCGGGAAGTCCCGACTGGCGGTGCGGAGGAACCACGATGACGGCCATTCTGGAGTGGAAGGGTCATCGCTGGATCGGCCTCCTGGCCCGGGTCTATCTGGCCCTCGTGTTTCTGGTGGCGTGCTGGCACAAGATCCGGCACCCCGACGCCTTTGCGGTGGACGTGGCGACCTACCAGATCCTGCCCCTGGCCCTGGTGAACCTGGTGGCCATCACGCTGCCCTGGGTGGAACTGGGCGCGGGGGTCATGCTCCTCGTCGGATTCCGGGCCAGGGCCGGGGCCCTGATGGTCACGGGGATGATGCTGGTGTTCCTCGCGGCGCTGATCGTCGCGCTGGCCAGGGGGCTGGACATGTCCTGCGGCTGCTTTGCGTCCCAGGGGGCCGCCGAGGACCCCATCTCCTACCGGACGGTCCTCCGGGACCTGGGGTGGCTGGCCCTGGCGGTGTACGTGCTGCTGCTGGATCGGCAACCCCTGGGTCTGGACTCCTGGATTGCGGGAAGGAGGCGGTCATGAGGCGCATCGTGCTGGTCCTGTCCGTGCTGGCAACCGGGTTCGTGCCCCTTCTGGCGAGGGCCGATGGGCCCTGCGAGGGTCTGTCGGCATCGCAAAGGGCCGTCGCGGACCAGGTCCTGGCCTCCCAGCATCCCTACGACGCCTGCGACGGCACCTTCGTGGAGTGCCTGAAGGCCCGGCCGGTCGCGCCACTGGTCCGGCGCCTGGCCGACTGGGTCTGCCGCAAGGCGGCGGCCGGCCAGGATGCCGCGGCCATCACCCGGTCGCTGGAGAAGCGGGCCCTCTCCATGTTACGGCCGGGCAAGACCGTGACGATGGACCTCTCGGCGGCCCCGGTGGCGGGCTGCACGGAGGCCCGGGTCACCGTGACCGCCTACCTGTGCGCCCGCTGTCCCTACTGCGCGAGACTGGTCCCGGCCCTGCACCGGGAGGTCACCTCCGGGCGCCTGGCCGGGCGCGTGGCCCTTCGCTTCCGCCTCTTCCCGATCAAGTCCCACGAGCACTCCACCGAGGCCAACGTCGCCGTCGCGGCCGCCATGTCTCTGGGCAAGGGGTGGGAGTACCTGCTCCGGGCCTATCGGGGCATCGATGCCTTCTCGACATCGGTCCTTTCGGACTGGGCCGCCGACGTGGGCCTCGATCGGGGCGCGTTCCAGGCGGCGCAGGATTCCCCCGCGACCCGGGAGGCGGTGGTCGCATCCAAGAAGGAGGGGCTCCGCAACGGCGTCGAGTCCACCCCCACGATCTTCATCAACGGCCGGCGATGGCTTGGGGACCTCGATCTGGACACGCTGGTCGATGCCCTGGAGGAGGAAGTCGAGGCGTTGCGCTGAGCCGTCCGGGACTGCTCACGTGACCCGCGATGTTCTGCCAGGCACCGGCAGATCCCCCATGGCCAGAGGGCCTGCCACCTGCCCAGCGTGACCGGATCGCGATGCCTGTGGACTCGCCGGGAACCGGCATCCGGCACGGGCCTGGCTCCCCCCCCCAATGGCGCGCCCTCGGAGAGGGTCTTCCAGGATCGCCGGACTCTGGGCCTGGATTCCCGTTGACAGCCCGCTCTTCGTCCGATAGACTTCGAAGGATGTCGAACTTTCGAATGAACGACGCCGACCGGATGGCAACCCTCTTGAAGGCCCTGGCGAGCCCCCAGCGCCTGCGGATCTTCATGAGGCTCACCCAATGCTGTGGGCAGGAGGGCTGCGGGGAACTCACGGCGGAAGGGATCCGCCGGTGCGTTGGTGACCTGGCGAAGGACATGGACCTTGCGCCCTCGACGGTCTCCCACCACCTGCGGGAACTTCGGCTGGCCGGCGTGATGAACATGCAGCGGTGCGGTCAGCGGATCGAGTGCTGGATCCGCGAAGATGCGCTGCGCCTCCTTGCCGACTTCTTCGTCGAGGCCCGGGCTGCCGCGTGCCGCCGGGAAGGCCAGCATACATGCCCTCAGGAGGGAGGATGCGATGGAACCCGAGAACCGTGAAGGTCCCGCTGGGGCGCCGGAATCCTGCTGCGGCAGCAACTCGGTCGCCCCGACCTGCTGCTGTGGCACGCCGCCGGGGAAGGGGGCGTCCCTGAGGACGATCCTCGAGGTCCTGATCATCCTCGGGGCCATCGGGGTCACGATCTACGCGTTCCTTCTGCGGGCACCGGCCTGATCGAGGAGGCGATGGCGAGGGACGACGTCCCCTGGATCGACGGCGCCGTGACAACGGCCGCCGGTGAGGTGCCCCGCGTACGGACCCGGCTGGACTTCGCGGACCGGCTGGGGACCTGGAAGGCCCGGTGGGCCGTCGGTCGCCACGACTACCGGGTGGCTCCAGGCCTGTACGCGGTCGGGGACCCGACGGGCGATGCGCCCGTGTTCGTGTCCGCGAACTACAAGATGAGCGTTGACCGGTTGCGGTCGGTACTGGTCGGCCGGGCCGCCTGGATCCTCGTCCTCGACACGAAGGGCATCAACGTCTGGTGCGCCGCGGGCAAGGGAACCTTCGGGACCGACGAAGTCGTCAGGCGGGTGCAGGCCGTGGGGCTTGACCGCGTCGTCCGCCACCGCACGCTGGTCCTCCCGCAGCTCGGGGCGCCCGGGGTCGCCGCTCATGAGATCCGCGCCCGCACCGGCTTTCGCGTGGTCTACGGGCCCGTCCGGGCGGAGGACCTGCCGGCGTTCATCGACGCCGGCATGAAGGCAACCCCGGAGATGCGGCGAGTTCGCTTCGACCTGAGGGACCGGATCGTGCTTGTCCCGGTCGAGCTGGTCCTGGGGCTCAAGACGATGGCGATCGTGGCCGCGGCCCTGGTGCTGATCGGCGGCATGGGGCCCGACGGCTACTCCACGGTGGGGGTCAGAACCGTCGGACTGCCGGGCGCGGGCATCGTGCTGGTCACGTTCCTGGCAGCGGCCATCCTGGGTCCGGTCCTGCTGCCGTGGCTGCCGGGCCGGGCCTTCGCGGTCAAGGGCGCGTTCCTGGGCCTTTTGCCGGTCACGGGCGTGACCGCTCTGGCATGGATCGGCGCGTACCCGGCCTCGTGGTTCCACCTCGCGGCCTGGGCGATCGCGCTGCCGGCGATCTCGAGCTTCGTGGTCATGAACTTCACCGGGGCCACGACCTTCACGTCCCTGAGCGGCGTGCTGCAGGAGATGCGCCTCGCCGTTCCGGTCCAGGTAGCGGCGGTCGGAATCGGGACGGTGCTATGGATCTGTGGCCTGTTCCTTGGGAAAGGACGCGTCGGATGAGGTACATCGAGGGCGTCGTGACCCTCCAGTTCGACCCGGAGAAGTGCAACGGCTGCACCCGATGCACCCAGGTCTGCCCCCACGGGGTCTTCGGATTCGAGAACAAGAGGGCGATCCTGGTCGACCGCGGCGCATGCATCGAGTGCGGTGCCTGCGCCCGCAACTGCGAGCCCGGGGCCATCCAGGTCCGTTCCGGGGTCGGCTGCGCGGCGGGCGTCCTGGCCGGACTGCTGGCCGGTACCGGACCGACGTGCGACTGTTCTGGCAGCGACGCCTCCTCCTGCTGCTGACTCGCCTCCGTTTGTCGTCTCCAACCGCACAGGCGGTTATAAAGATGCCCGGGCCGGGCATCCGCCCGATGGAGGGCCCCGATGCGGATGAACGAGGCGGAATGATGCGGACCCCGCCAGCGCGCCGGGAGAGGCGCCGTGCGTGGCCATGGCTTGTCCTGGCCCCGGGCGTGGCGGGCATCGCCATCCCCATCCTGTCGCCACGCGATCAGGACGGATTCCGGAACCCCGGCGTGTGGGACCAGGACGTCTGCTCGGCCATCGCCGCGAACTGCGAGCCGTGCGTCCAGGCGCACTTCGATCGCGTCCGGCAACTGGGGGTGTCTCCCGACGCCATCGAGACAGCCGTAAGGACTGTTCGGGCCGTGAAGGAGGTGCCGGACAGGAGAATGGACCTCGCGGAACGCTTCGGGCGCGAGACGAGGGAACGCGAAGCGCACCGCCGCACCGGACGAGGTCTCGCGGGCCCCTGCGGGAGGCTGCTGCACCTCCTCGGCGGACTCGCCCGACCCGGGCAAGTGCCGTCGATCAGGTTTCTCCACTGTTCTTGACGGCCTGCGTCTGCTCTACAGCACCCCGAACACGTACACCAGCGTCAGGTAGATCCCGACGAGGATGAACACGCCCCCCGTGATGGGCCGGGCCCACTTCTCGAAGGCGGACATCTTCTGGAACGCAATCCCGATCGACCTGGCCCCCAGGGCCACGACGAGCGCGACCCCGAGCACCGGGAGCCCGGTCCCGACCCCGTAGACGACCGGCAGGAGCACGCCCGACTCGTTCGCGACGGCCAGCGGGATCAGGCTCCCGAAGAAGAGCGCCGCCGAGATCGGACAGAAGGACAGGGCGAACAGGAAGCCGAGCAGCAGCGCGCCCCAGACCCCGTGCCGGGCGGCCCGTTCCTGGAGCCCGGGGAACATGCCTCCCCCGCGATTGCCGAACGAGATGAGCTCCAGCAGGAACATGCCGATCACGATGAGCAGGGGCCCGAGGACCTGATTCAGGTACTTCTGAAGGATGTGGGCCAGGACGGGGGCGCTCAGGAGGCTCGTCACCAGCAGGATGCCCAGGATCCCGTAGGCCAGGGCACGGCCGAGCGTGTAGAGGACCCCGCCGACCAGCACGATCCGGGGGGTCTCCAGGCGCCGGCCCACGAACGAGATCGCGGCGATGTTCGTCGCGAGCGGGCACGGACTGATGGACGTCAGCACGCCGAGCCAGAACGCAGAGGCCGCCGCGAGGATCATCGCGGTCATTGCGGCACCCCGAGCCAGGCCTTCGTCTCGCCCTGCACGTAGGCGGCGAAGGCGGGCCTGTCGGCGACCAGATCCCAGGTCTTCGGAAGGTGCTTGAACCGGGCCGGCTTCCCATCGACGAGTTCGACCAGCACGAGGGCGCTGCCCGTCAGCTGGAAATCCTGGTAGTAATGGTCGTTTCCGGGTTCGTCCAGGTTCACGGCCTGCCACTCCAGGCGCCCCGCCAGCAGGGCCTCCGGGAAGCCTGTCTCGATGGCCTCCTTCGCCTGGCGCTCGATCGCGCGGCAGGTGTTGCAGCGCTTGTTCAGATGGAAGTAGTAGGCGACCAGCCTCCGTGGGACGGGTTGGACCTCGGGGGCGCCGGGGAGGGCACCTTCCGCCGTCCCGGCCGCAGCGGTCGCTGCGGGCGCCGCTGACTTGTCGGCAGCGGCCATCGAACGCGTCTCCTTCAGGACCAGGAAGCCGATGGCGACCGCCACGAACGCCAGCAGGACACCAGAGAGAACCTTCTTGCCGTTCACCACCGACCTCCGTCCATGACAGGGCGCCCCTCGAACCGGCGAACTCCCCAACAAAGCGCCGCTACGCTCGTTCCCGCAGCACCTGGGTCGCGCATGCGAAGAAGTTGAGCACGCATGGCGTGAGCAGCCGGTAGTAGACCGACGTGCCCACGCGCCGGTCCTCCACGATCCCGTGGGCCCGCAGGATCGACAGGTGCTTCGACACGGTCGAGGCGTCGGTCCCGACCAGGGTGACCAGTTCCCCCGCGGTGCACTCTCCCTCGCTCAGTCGATCGATGATGAGCAGGCGGGACTCGTTGGCCATCGCCTTGAGCACCCGGGCCTGCTGCTTGTACGTGTCGCGGGTCTTCATGGCCACCTCCGGCCGCAGACCTTATCCTTTTTTGGCCAATCATGCAAGCACCACGTCCCGGAGTCCAGGACTGACCGGTAAAGGGGCCAGGCCTGACTCGGGCATGTTCCCGGCGCGTCCCGGCCCAGATCCGCAGGGATTTGGGCAGACTCCGTCCAGGGGGCTGAGGGTTTGAAGTCCCTGACTC